>Ga0116185_1000322_pt1 | contig 60035 bp, 40 predicted proteins | sample AD_JPNNA7_MetaG_FD_89754 | JGI IMG/M metagenome (GOLD analysis project Ga0116185, IMG submission 89754) | Active sludge microbial communities of municipal wastewater-treating anaerobic digesters from Japan - AD_JPNNA7_MetaG | ecosystem: Engineered > Bioreactor > Anaerobic > Digestate | place...
CATATGTACGAGCTCGAAGCTCATGCGTCCTAACAATCTTTCATCGTACTTAACCAAACTTGGTTCAATTATAACCGCTTTAGCAGATTTAATCAATACTTTTACCTTAGCATCATATGCGTCCAATTTATTTGTCGGAGAACGACGCGGCCCATATGCGTCAATTTTTTTTTGACACATATGGGCTTTTTTATTTATCGAGGAGCGGCGCGGCGTATATAGCTCTATATGTATCAATTTTCCTTCGGGGAGCGACGCGACGAGTATAGCTCCATATGCGTCAAATTTTCATCGGGGAGCGGCGCGGCGTACAGCTCCATATGCGTCGAATTTTTATCGGGGAGCGACGCGGCGTATATGTGTCAAATTCTCTCGGGTAGCGGCGCGGCATATAGCTCCATATGTGTCAAATTATTCGTCGGGGAGCGCCGCGGCGAGTATGTGTAGAACTGAACCCTCGATTTTCCCTCGACTACGCGCCGCGGGACGCGAAATCGAGGGTTCAATAGTCGCGAGTATGTATCTCCATATGTGTCAAAATTTTCATCAGGAAGCGGCGCGGCGTACAGCTCCATATGTGTCAATTTTCCTTCGGGGAGCGGCGCGGCATATAGCTCCATATGTGTCAATTTATTCGTCGGGGAGCGCCGCGACGGGTATAGCTCCATATGCGTCGAATTTATTTCCCGTTAAAAAACCGGCGGGTATTTTCGTTGAATTTTTCCAAATTGACAAAAATAAAATTATATGCGAAAATCAGGTTTCTTTTATAATAAAGACGGTCGTCGGGAAAATGTTGTAATTAGCGACGTTATTTAGGAGCGGAGGTTGTTTAAAGTTCTATACAAAGACTCAAATACAAGAGCTAGGATAGGCGAGATGCGGCTGTATCATGGAAAAGTTTCTACCCCCGTATTTATGCCCGTTGGGACGAACGGGACGGTAAAAACATTTTTGCCTCGCGAACTTGAAGAGATGAATACGGAAATAATTTTATCAAACGCGTATCATCTCTATTTGCGTCCCGGTTTGGAAGTTCTTGAAAAGCTCGGCGGACTTCATAAATTTGCCGGTTGGAACAGCAATATTCTAACGGACTCGGGGGGGTTTCAGCTTTTTTCTTTGAGCAAACTTGCGAAGACGAAACATGACGGAATAGAGTTTCAATCGCACATCGACGGTTCGAGACATTTTTTAAACCCGATCGACATAGTTAACGTTCAGAAGATTATCGGTTCGGATGTTATGATGGTTTTGGATCATTTGGTTGAAGCCAAGTCCGATTTAAAAAAAGTTGAGAAGGCGCTGGAGACGACTATCAGGTGGGCTCGTCAGTCAAGAGAATATTATCTGAAGAACGTCGATAGCGAGAAACAAAAAATGTTCGGGATTATTCAGGGGGGCTTTTTCAAGGAGCTGAGAAAGCGCTCTATCGAAGAAACCGTCGCTATTGGATTCGACGGTTACGCTATCGGGGGATTGTCGGTCGGAGAAACTAAGGCGCAATTTCTCGATATTCTCGAATACACGGCGGAGTTTATGCCTGAAGACAAACCGAGATACTTGATGGGAGTAGGAACTCCGGAAGACCTCTTTTACGGTATCGAAAACGGAATAGATATGTTTGACTGCGTTTTTCCGACCAGAGTAGCGCGAAACGCTTTAGCTCTGACAAGCGCCGGCAGAGTAAATCTGAATAACGAGAAATTTAAATTCGACGAGTCGCCTCTAGATAAAGAATGCGATTGCTATATATGTAAAAATTTTTCAAAAGCGTACGTCAGGCACCTGTTTAAAGCGAAAGAGATAACCGCTCCGAGAATGACAAGTTATCATAACGTCTATTTTATGAGGAATATTGTAGAAAAAATAAAAAAATGTATAGTAAACGGCGATTATCAATCGTATAGAAAAGATTTTTTTGCAAATTATTTTCAAACTAAAACCGAGGCTGCCTTTTGAGACAGCCTCGAATAAATACTCAACCCCAGCAATAATTAAGAACTTCGAGATCGGTCGCCTCGAGAAAAACGTTTGATTCCCCTTGCGCTCTCAACCAACCTTCTACCGAGATTATTTTATTCTTTTTTAGTCGATCGCCTAATTTTTTGATCAACGGGTTCTTTAAATTAACCGGAATCGACGCGACTCTCAAATCGCCGCGTTTATCGTCTTTTAGCGTAAGATCGACTTCGAGATCGAAAGAAAAAATTCTGTTTCCGTTGTCTCTCTCATTAACTATCGGATTATTCAAAATCCTGCCCTTTAAATTTAACTCGTTTACTTTTTTGTTCATTTTTGACTCCTTTTTATTTAATACTATAATTAACAATTTTTTCTTCAAAACTCTTTACAAAATTTCTAAATATTTTTAAAAAATTTTATTTATTTTGAGATTAAAATTGAAATTCTTAAAAAACGGGAATTCCCGTTTTGAATATACTAATAAACGCGCTTAAAAAATCAAAAACTGAGAGATACGTCAAAAAAAATATTTCTATAATATTCTAACTTATTATTGTGAATTATAGTTTATTATGCTAATATTTAGCGGATTTTAAACATTATATTTTTTAAAGAGGCGACAATGAAAAAGATTATAATTGTATTTATTTTTGCGTCGGTTTTGGCGTCGTGTAAAGATAGTTCTTCAACGAAAACCGTTAAAGGGATAAATTGGCTTACAGACGTTGATAAGGCGAACGAATTAGCGCTAAAAGAGAACAAGCTCGTTATGGTAGACGTTTACGCCGATTGGTGCAGTTGGTGCTCAAAGTTAGACGAGGAGACTTATATTGACAAAGACGTTATAAAAGAGTCTAAAATGTTTGTAAATTTGAAGATAAATCCTGAAACCGACCAAAAAGCGAGCGAATATCTTGCTCCTTATAATATTTCAGGATTTCCGACAATACTATTTGTCGAGCCAAACGGTCAACTTGTAGATTCAATCGGCGGATTTCTCAACGCCGAGGCGTTTTTAGAGAGAATGAAGAACGTTTTTACGATTAGAGGTAAATTTAACAGACTTATGGGGGAGTATAAAGAGGATAATTTTGAGAATTCTTCCGAATTGCTGGATATTCTATTAAAATCGTCCAGATACGACGAAGCCCTTCCTATATTTGAGAAACTTAACGGTATGAATCTTATAAAAGAGGATAAATTAGGCGTTATTTATTTGGGAATAGGCAATTATTACGGTCAAATGGCGGATTTTCCGAAAGCTAAAGAGTATTTCTACAAACTTTTAGACTATAAGGCGGACGATGAAGTTCGTTACTATTCGGTTTACTATTACGCTCTCGCTTTGTTGTTAAATAACGAAATTGACGCCGCTAAACTTTTTATTGCGGATTCGTTAAAAGGGGACAAACTAAGCGAAGAATGGAAAAATTATCTAAAACAACTTGAAACGGATTATCTTTCAAACGCCAAAGAATAAAACTCCAAAAAGAATAAAGCTCCGCGTCCCGTCGGCTTTTTGGGGATTGACGCATGCGATGTTTTGTAGAAAAAAAAATTGACGCATATGATGTTGAGGATAAAATTGACGCATATGCGTCATTTTATTTCCTCGTCCCCAAAAAACCGGCGGAGAGCTAAATTTTGCTAAAAAATCCTTTTAAAAAGTCAAAAAATATAGTAAAGTCAAACAAACTTAAATTTATAATAAAAGCGGGATTGATATGGCTCAGGTAAATATAATTTTCAACGGACAAAACTTTGTATCGGACGACGATTTAACTATATTAGATTTTGCAAAGACTCAAGGAGTCGAGATCCCGACTTTATGTTACGACGAAAGATTGACTCCTTACGGAAGTTGTTTCCTCTGCGTCGTCGAAGTAAAGGGAGCAAGGACTTTGATTCCGGCATGCGCGACTAAGCTGAGAGAGGGGATTGAGATACAGACTACTTCCAAAACAACGACGGACTCGAGAAGAACGGCGCTTGAGTTGACGTTATCCAACCACTACGGCGATTGTATCGCGCCTTGTAAGTCGGCTTGTCCCGCGGGGTGCGACGTACAGGGTTACGTCGGTCTTATAGCGAATAAAAAATACGACGACGCGCTAAAATTGATCAAAGAGACCATACCGCTTCCGGCAAGTATCGGGAGAGTATGTCCGAAGTTTTGCGAAGAAAAATGCCGAAGACAAAAAGTAGAAGAGCCGATAGCTATAGACTATCTAAAAAGGTTCGTCGCCGATATGGACCTTAATTCGAAGAGTCCTTACAGACCTGAATTAAAAAATAAGATAGGCAAAAGAGTAGCGGTAATAGGCGGAGGTCCCGCCGGATTATCAGCCGCTTACTATTTGATTAGGGAGGGCGTCGACGTTGAAATATTTGAAAAGAAAGAAAAACTCGGCGGGATGTTGCTATACGGCATACCGCAATATAGACTTCCGAAAGACGTTTTAGCGAAAGAGATCGCCTTGATTATCGATCTAGGCGTTAAGGTAAATTATAATAAAGTCTTGAATGAAGATTTTACCATAGACGGATTGATTAAGGACGGATTTGACTCCGTCGTCGTTGCGTGCGGCGCATGGAGCGCATCAAAACTCGGCGTTCCAAACGAAGACGCCGACAATATACTTGACGGTATTAAATTTTTGGAGAATATTGCCGACGATAAAAAAGTCGAAATTAGCGGAAAGGTCGCTATAGTCGGCGGCGGCAATACGGCGTTTGACTGCGCTCGAACGGCGTTGAGACTCGGAGCCGAAGAGGTCGTTATAGTTTATAGAAGAAGCAGGGACGAGATGCCGGCAAACGAGGTAGAAAAGGACGAAGCCGAAGAGGAGGGGATTAAATTTCAACTCCTTACTCTTCCCGTTGAGATTGCGAAGGACGGAGATAAGGCGACGGGTATGGTTTGCCGGAAGATGAAACTTGGCGACGCCGACGCTTCGGGAAGAAGAAAGCCTATTCCGATCGAAGGATCGGAGTTTACGGAAAATTATGATTTTATAATCGCCGCTATCGGTCAGAGACCGGATTACGACATATTAGGCGATAGACGTAACGAGATGGTTCCGGACAATAAAAAAATATCTTACAACGATAAAACGGGGCAGACCGCTTTAGAAAAGGTTTTTATCGCCGGAGATTACGCGACGGGAGCGGCGACGGTTGTCGAGGCGCTAGCCGGCGGTAAAAAAGCGGCGTCGGCAATATTAAAATATCTGCAAGGAGCGGAGTCTTTAGAACCCAAAAAAGAATTTTTGAGCAAAAGAGAGGATTTGAAGGAGATAGACGAAGAGTTCCTCTCGCGATGGGAGAAAAAAAGCAGGGAAAAAATCGACGTTTTAGAACCCGACGAAAGGAAAAGCAATTTTAAAGAGATAGAGAAAGTTTTTGCGGAGAGCAGAGCGCTAAGAGAAGCCGCCAGATGTATGGAGTGCGGTTGTATGGACGTTTACCAATGCCTGTTGAAGAAATACGCCGAGGATTACGAAGCGCAGGATAATAAGTATAGAGGCGCGGTAAATACTCCGCTATTTGACGATAGTTCTAAGTATCTTTTTAGAGAGCCGTCGAAGTGCATATTATGCGGCAGATGCGTCAGATTGTGTTCCGAAAAGGTAAATATCGGCGTTTACGGCTACGTTAAAAGAGGTTTCGACGCAATAGTATCGCCGAATTTCGGGCGTAATTTATCGGATACGGATTGTATTTCTTGCGGAACGTGTATATCGGGATGTCCGGTCGGCGCGATTGTTCCTAAAATACCGGCGATGAAGAAAGTTCCTTTAAAAGGGGATATGATTGATTCTTACTGTTTTCATTGCAGCGTTGGATGTAAAAACAGCGTAGAGTTGTTTAACGGTTCGATATACGAAGTTCATGAAAGAGACGGTTATTTGTGCGGCAGAGGAAGGTTTGGTTTTCCGGACATCGCGGCGCATAAAAACGACGTATCTCTCTTCAATTACGATAAACTTGAAAATTTCAGGGACGCCGTTATCTATCCGTCGCCTTCTTTGAGCGCCGAGGATTACGAGGTCGTAAAGATCGCCGCCAAATTAATGAACTGGGACGTTGCGAACTATTATTCGCAGAGTTCGTTGTGGAGGGCTTTCGCAAAGATTAATAAACTGCCAAGTATGGATTTTTTTACGAAAGATATCAAAGATAAAACTTTAGTCGTTATAGCCGGAGATCTGGAGTCGACAAATCCGATAGCTATCGGCGAATTGTCTTCCAAAATAAAGCCGGATACGGACGTCGTTTTGGTTAATAAAGAGCTTACCGTAAGATTAAAGAATCTTCAAGCCGAATTTATTTCTATTGCAAAAGGTTTGGAGAAAAAAGATTTGTCAAAATATGAAGAGATAGTTTTACTAATCAATCCGATAAGTTTTGATAAATTATACGGGGCGGATTCGGCGATAAATCTTTATAATAATCTGACAGAAGGAGAGATCAAAGTTAGAACGACTCTATTTAGCGATTCTAGAAACCTCTACTCTTTTTACGACGCCGATAAGGAGATAAAGTCCGATAAAAAGAGAAGTTTATATATACAGACTACTCCTAATCTCAAATCTGACGAAGGCTCTTTTATCGTTTCCGAATTATTTTTAGACGCAAACATTATAGAAGAGAACTCTTTAAAGTTATCGTACTCTTTTCAAGACGACGGAACGTTTTTGAATTCAAGAAATCAATATTATCAAAATGTCGCTATCGGAGACGGAAAAATATTTTCATTAAGAAATATTTTCAAAGACGTATTTGGCGTTGATAAAGTCGAAGTCATTAAACATAACAACGTCGACGTCGAAAAAAGTTTGCCGATAGACAAACCGGGAAGCGCCGATTTCCCCGAAGATTGTTTTATCAAATTGTATTCGATTAAAAAATAATCGGGAGCGATAGATTACTTTTGAGAATGGGGCGGGATAGATGTCAAGTTTAGAAATAAGATTATTTTCTAGAAATGAAAAATTGAATATTTTCAATTACCTTAGCGCATTTCTGGCTAGTTTTAACAAGGAGCGCTGTCTTTACAACGTTTATTTTATTCTCAACGAGATGGATAAGTTTTTTAACAACTCTATTCTTAAAAGGGCGTATCTATATAAAAAAGGGATAAAAGTTCGTTCGTATGAAGAATATATAAAATATTGCTCCGAATATGAGAATGATAAAAACGATTTTGAGGCGGACTCGGATTATTTATTGGCTCTGACTAGAAATATTAATCTCAGTTTGGATCTTTATATCGATAAGGAAGATTGTCTCTGTATTGTTTATAAAATAAATATTTTATTCTCAAGGATTGAAAAAAAATCTATAGAAAATTCTATGATTTTAGCGAGACAAATCAGCAACATTAAAGAAGCGTTAAATAACGGCGACGTTTTGAAGCGTATTGATAAAAATATTTACTCCGCCTTTATTATGATTAAAAATCTCGGAGTCGAAATTTCGGCTCTTCCGTTGACTGAAAAAGAGAAAAAAACGGAGATAAAGTTTAGTATTCCTTTAAAAAACCTTGATAACTTTAAAGACGATATTATAAGCGAAGAGATATCGAAAGAGATACAGAATATTCCGCAATATCCGCAACATATTTTAGAAGCTATTTATATTTTAAACAATCCGAATACCAATTTTTTCGGAATATCCGCCATTATTAAAAAAGATCCGGCAATGACCGCCGATTTGTTGAAGTTGGCAAATTCTCCTTTATACCTGCCTAACCGAAAAATAGAGTCAATTGAAGAGGCGGTAAGAACGATAGGGATAAAATATATAAAAAATGTTGTAATATTTTATTCGACAAAAAAGATTTTTATGAATAAGTACAATTTAAACCTTATTAAAAATATTATGAAACATTGTCAAGAGGTAGCTTTTTACTCAAACGAACTGGCGACTAAATTAAAAAAGGATAAAGAACTTCAAGAGAACGCTTTTATTTGCGGAATGTTGCACGATTTTGGCAAAATTATAGTAAATTCTGTTAAACCCGGGCTTATCGATTCGATAAACGATCTTTGTTTGAAAAATGGTATGAACAGTTTTAGCGTCGAATCTATCATAAGCGGCTATAATCATTCTGTTATAGGCTCTAAACTATCGGAAAAGTGGAATTTTCCGGAATTTCTTTACGAAGCAATGAGATATCATCATATACCTCACGATTATAGAATAAAAAATAAGGAGGTCGTATATACGGTCTATCTCGCCGACGCGATTTATTATTATCTAAGAAATACGGCGGATTTTGAAAATATTGACGGGAAAATACTTGAATATTTTGATTTTCAGGATAAAAATTCTTTTAAAGAATATTGCGATACAATTTTTGAAAGATATGAGGAATTTGAGGATAAAATTTAGAACTTTTATATAAATCTCAACTCTCTATAAAGGGGGCGTCGTATACCGAACTGTGGAAGGGGAATTTTAATGACGGAATTTGACGGAGTAGTAGAAAATATTAATCCAAGAAAAATAAAAAGCGTTAAAAGAGAAGAGACTTTAAAAATAGTTAAATTTGTAAACGAGGGGATGTGTCTCGCTTACGACGCCGACTCGAAGCCCGTATTTGTAAGATATGTTCTTCCCGACGAGCTTGTCAGAGTAAACATATATAGAGAACACAAAGATTACGCTATAGCCGAGCCGCTGGAGATACTCGAAGCGTCGGCGGCGAGGATTGAGCCGCAATGCGCCTATTTTTCTTTATGCGGCGGGTGCGATTATCAGATGTTGGATTACGATACGCAACTCGAAGTTAAAAAAGCTCTGGCTATAGATACCTTCAAATCGATAGGTAAAATGGAAGACGTCGAAATAACGGACGTTATTAAAAGCGATCCTTGCTATAATTATAGAAATACCGAGACCTTCAAAGTCGGTATGAGATATAAAAGTATCGGTTTTTTCAGGAAGGACTCCAGGTTTGTCGTCGATATTGAAGAGTGCAAAATAGCTATGAACGGGATTAATAAAGCTCTTAACGCAGTTAGAAACGGCGACTATCCGAAGCATAACTTCAAAGTTAGAACTACTTTAGACGGCGATACCGTGATTAACTGGATAAAAGTCGATGGATATAGGGACTCCGAGGTCTATGAAACGGTTAGCGCGGCGGGGCTTTCAATAAAGTACAAAATTTCAAAAGACAGTTTTTTTCAAGTAAACGACTACGTTATACCGTTATGGATAGAAAAAATTATAAGTTTTTTGGATAAAAATAAAAACGAAAGAATATTTGACCTATACTGCGGAATCGGATTGATAACGCTTTTTGTCGGTCATTTTTCAAGCGAAACGATCGGAGTCGAGCTGTCAAAAAGTTCCATTAAGGACGCTCTGCATAACCTGGATATAAACGGCGGCGCGTCAAACGTTAAATTTATCGAATCGGCCGTAGAAGAAGTCGTCGATAAACTGGGGCGCGCCGACGTAGTTATAATAGACCCGCCCAGAAAAGGGATAGACCAAAAAACTCTGGATAGCATTTTAGATATTTCTCCTAAGAAAATAATATATTCGTCGTGCAAACATCAAACGATGGCTCGGGATATATCGCTCTTATCAAACGATTATAAGATAAAAGAGCTGGCGTTGGTAGATATGTTTCCGCAGACTCGCCATTTGGAATTACTGGCGCTATTGGTAAAGAAATAGCGTTTTTTATCCCATCGGTTTCTTGGGGTGGGAAATAAAATGACACATGTGGAGCTACATACGCCGCCGCGCCGCTCCTCGATGAATAAATTGACACATATGGAACTGCATACGCCGCGTCGCTCCTCGATGAAAATTTGACACATATGTGCCGGCGCGCTCCTCGATGAAGAATTGACACATATGCGCCGTATAACCGCCGCGGCGCTTCCCGATAAAAATTTGACACATATGGAGCTGCATACGCCGCCGCGTCGCTCCTTGACGAATAAAATGACACATATGGGAGCATTTTGTTCTTAACGCCGCAAGCCCCGCTAAGGTCCCGGCATGAGCGGTATTTAGCATTTTAGTATATTCAAAACGGGAATTCCCGCTTTTATCGCATTCGACGCATACGGGGCTTTTTTTGACACATATGAGACGGATTGCGACGCCCCTTAAATTGACACATATGGAGCTATACGCGCCGCGGCGCTTCCCGACGAATAAATTCGACGCATATGCGTTGAATTTCCAAAAAACTGACGGATTACATAACAAGTAGAAAGTTTAATTGCGAAAATAAAATATTAATGATATTAAGAAAATAAGAATTTTATTCGATAATTTAATTATATCTTTTTTCAGATAGCTGCATGAAGGAAAAAATATGCCTTTAATAAAGAAAAGAACTTTAAAACTCAAATGGAGATTAATCCTTTCTATATTGCCGATAGCGATCATACCGCTAGCTTTTATAGTCTGGTTTATAAGCGCAAGAATTTTTAACCACTTGGAAAAGCAAAAACTAATATTAAACGAAACGTTGATATTTCAGGTCGCTCAAAATATAGATAAAGTCTATCAGGATTATGCCAATAAAATTCCTCAACTTATAGAGCCTAGCGAAATAAGCGGCAATATCTATAGAAAATCTTTTGCCGATCAAACTGAATTTAAATACATAGACGACGAGGTGGCGGGCGCATCGGGGAGTAATTTGGGGCTCAGGCATTTGTCGGTCGTTTTAAATATTCCCGGCGTTACGCACATTGTTAATAAAAGTCTTTACAATCCTAAGGACGATACGTATTTCACATACTGGCGCGGCGCCAACATGAATATTTCGCCGAATCTTGGCGTATTGATAGAAAAAGATCCGATGTTTTTAGATAGCGTTAAAGATATTGAGAGACAATTTAGAGAAACCGGAGTCAAATCCGCCGCGTCCGTTAAAATGGGGCGCTTGTCCAGAGATACTTTTTTGGAATACGACAAATGGACTTCGATGATTTGGCCCGTTATGAATGAAAAGAGCAGCCCCGATCCCGATTCGGCAGATTTTAACGTTTTTGTTTTGTTATTATTAACTAACGAAGGCGAATCCGGCTTTTTACCAAAGACCGTCTTAAATATTTCGGGTATCAATCAGGGGACTTTATTTATTCTTGACTACAAAAATGAAACGATGTATTCAAACTGGGCGGGCAAAATGATCGAACCGGAATACGATAACGATCCCGAATACGGCATCTATACCAATCTGATAACCGCCGATTACGAGATATTAAACGAGCAAATAGTTATGGACGTTTTAAATAATACCGTAGACGAAAGTAAAGTAGTTACTTCGGATTTTGGCAAACATTTTGATATATCTCATAATGAAAAAAGAATTGAATTGATAAACGATAAAGAAGTTGAAAAGAGATACAACAATAGGTATCAGACGATTATTATCGATACTAACTATTTTAGCGATATGAAATGCGGAGTAAAATTGGTTTATTTCTATCCAAAAGAGCTTATTTATCAGCCAATATACGTTATTCTGATACAGATATTCTTTATAACGCTGGTTATTGTCGTGATTATTGTCGTTATATCGATATTTATCAGTAATTCTCTTGCATACCCCTTGATAACTCTCGATTATGCGACAAACAAAGTAAGTCAAGGGTATCTGGACGTAGAGATTATCTCCGAATCAAAAGACGAAATCGGGCGTCTGTACAGAAACTTTAGACGAATGTTAAGCACAATTAATGAAGTATTGTCAAATATTCAAAAATCGTCAAACAACCTTGTCGGATATCAAAACACTTTGGATAGAGTAGTTACGGATTTTGATACGACGATTAAAAAACAAGCCGCCTCCATATCGGAGAGTTCCGCTATATTTGAACAACTGAATTTTTCTATAAAACAGGTCGCTCAAAACGTTAAAGCGTCGCTAAATCTTGCCGAAAAAGCCAAAGACCAATCCAGAAATTCAAATCAGATTATTACCGATATGGTATCCGAAATTAACAAAATCGCCGATAATAGTAAGGAAATTAACTTTATTACCGAACTTATTAACAACATTTCAGAAAAAACGCGGTTGTTATCTTTAAACGCCGCTATTGAAGCGAGTAGAGCTGGCGAAGCCGGTAAAGGATTTAACGTAGTAGCGTCTGAGATCAGGAAATTGGCTCTGCAATCAAACGAAGCGGCGAACGATATAGGCGAGCTGATAAAAATGAACGAAAAACGAATCAAAGCCGGCGTAGATAAAACCTCGGAAGCTTTGGAGGCGTTGAATAAAATAAATGAAAGTATAGAAGATATTACCAACATCGTAGGAGAAATCAATACCGCCACGGAGGAAGAGAGTAAAGGCAGTCAAGTCATAATGGATATTATCAATTCATTTTCCGAGGAAGCTAATAAAAATATTAAGTCGACCGAGGCGATTGGGAGAACCAGAAATCAACTCTCCGTAGAAGTAGATAAGATGAAAAACTTGGTCGTCGCCTTCAAACTGCAAAGCGGCGAGAAAGAGATCGTTCGCGATATAAAGATGGTAACTAGCGAAGATAAAAAAAGAATTCGACGCGAACGCGAGCTAAAAAGAAAAGAGAGACTTGAAAAAAAATCTATAGAGAGGCAGTTGAAATATGACGAAAAATATAAAAAAAAGAGCGCATCCGAATCAGATTTGGGTCTTGAAAAAAGAACAAGTAAGAAAGGTAAAATTTTTAAGGGAGTTAACGATAACTTTTTGACAAAACGTAAAAATGTTAAAATTCCTAATAAAGTCAAATCCGACCTGTTTTTTAATAAGTATATCTCAAAGATTACTAAGGAAGAGGATAGAAATTACTTTTTGTCCAAATATAAAAAAGACGATTACAACGATAAATATATTCTTATGAGCAACCTTTTAGAGGGGGAGAAGCTCAGATTAAAGAATATCATATCAGGATTATAAGATTATAAAATAGTTATCCTGAATTATTCTTCAATATCCGGAAGTTCTTCTATTTCGAGTTTAACCTTTTTTATTTTTCTATCCAGTATTGATTCGACGGAGAATTTTAAGTTTTTATATTGAATAGATTCGTTTTTTGAAGGAATCTTACCGAAGAGCATATATAACAAGCCTCCCACGGTGTCGATATCGTCGTTTTCAATATCAAGGTTCAGAGCTTCGTTGAGGTCTTCCAGAGACGTCTTGCCGTCGATCAAATACTTATTATCGTCTATTTTAATAATATCTTCCGACTCATTGTCAAACTCGTCTTGAATTTCTCCTACTATATTTTCAATAATGTCCTCAAGACAAACTATGCCGCTCATTCCGCCGTATTCGTCGACGACAATAGCGAGATGGATTTTCTTTTCGCGAAACTCAATTAAAAGGTCTTTAATTATTTTAGACTCTGGCACAAAATAAGGTTCTCTCAAAATATTTGATAAATCAAAATCTCTGTTTTTAGTAAAATATTTTAACAGATCTTTAGCGTGCAGAACTCCGACAATGTCGTCGATATTGTCGTTATAAACCGGAAGACGCGATCTCCCCTTTTCATCGACGATTTTAATAATCTCCTCGATCGCGCTGTTTTTGTTTATCAGCACGACGTCGATTCTTGGAACCATAATTTCCTTTACGGAAATTTCGCCTAATGAGATAATATTCTCAATCATCTTCTTATCGTAATCGTTAAAACTACTCTCAATCTCCTTTATTTTGATATGCAAAGGTTTGACCGGCGTTTTGCCCTGATTTTTTTCTTTCATGAAAACTGATTTAATTATATTCTTACTCAATTGTTTCTCCCAACATCTTTAAATATTCTTTTTGAATTGTATCCATCTCTCCGTCGTCCGTTTCGTGATCGTAGCCCAACAAATGAAGAAACCCGTGAAGTATTAATAATTTTACTTCGGACTGAGCCGGTTTGCCGATCTCCTCGGATTGCCTAACGGCTTGCGGCATAGATATAACTATATCTCCTATGAATTTCTTATTTGTCCAGATTATCTCTTCCCCTTCGATCTGGGAAAACGATAATACGTCCGTAGTTTTATCAATATCTCTATAATTTTTGTTGAGTTCGGTCATAGTTTTATCGTCGCAAAAAAATATCGAAAAAAAGATATTTTCCAAACGAGCTTGGGCAATAATCTCTTTAGACCACTCTTCTATCTCTTTGATAGAAATTATTTTTTTGTACTCCTCTTTTTGATAGCTTATATCTACAATTTTCTGCATTCGCCGTTCCTTAATTTCAATTATTATCCTTTTATTTAATACCGGTTCGCGCCGTTTACGGGGCGTATCCGGATATTCGCTACTCCAAATTATTCGGCAATTTATCGAGCTCTTGTTGATTGGGATATTTTATCCTGGAGTGATACATTCCGGCTAGAGATTTTACAAAAACAGCCTTGATTTTTGAAAGATCTTTTAGCGTTAGTCCCGAATCGTCCAAAATACCTTCTTCATAGTTTTTATATATAATAGAATCTACCATTTTCTCTATGCTAACGACCGAAGTTTTTTTTAGCGATCTGGTCGCCGCCTCGACCTGATCGGCAAGAAGCACTATCGCCGACTCTTGAAATTGAGGTTTTATTCCGTTGTAATGATAGAAATCTTCCTTAATGTCCTCTTTTGAAGAGTCGGTCTCTTTGAGGGCTTTTTCATAAAAAAACTTTATCAACGAAGAGCCGTGATGCTGCGCGACAATATCTATAACTTTTAAAGGAAATTTATGTTTTGTAAGTTTCTCAACGCCCTTTTTTACGTGAGATTTGATAATAGTTACAGAAATAGACGGTTTTAGGTCGTCGTGAATGTTATATTCCCCTTGATTCTCGATGAAATACTCGGGATTGTCAATTTTCCCTATATCGTGATAATACCCGCCGATTCTCGATAGCGGACCGTTGGCGTTTATCTCCGTCGCCGCAGTTTCAGCTAAATTAGCGACTAATATCGAATGATTGTAAGTCCCAATGGCGGAGTTGAAAAGCTCTTTTAACAGCGGCGACGATAAGTCCGACAGCTCTTGCAGTCTAAAAATCGTCGGCGTATTGATCAATATTTCTCCCGCGGAAATAAATCCTAAAGCCAAAATACTCGAAGCTACTCCATTAATCAAAGAGAAAACTACCATTCTTACCAGACTTAAAGTTTCGTTTTCCAAACTGAAATAAATAAATAACGAAGCCAAAATATTAAACAAAGATACGATAAATCCGGCTCTTATAAGTTCAAACCTCTTTGAAATCTTATTGATAATAAATACCGTCGAAACGCCGGAAAAAAAGACAAAGATAAACGACGACACGTTATAGCCGGATAATATAAAGAACAATATCGACGATAAAATTGCGATATGAGTTGAAATGGATCTGGAGTATAAAAAAGTAAAAGTCATCGTTAAAGTAGAAGTTGGTATCAAATAACCAAAATATAAACTATCCGTACTATATCCCAGATACGAAGGTAAAGATAAAAATAGAGAGTAAAGGAAAAACAATATGGCAAATAGTATTAAATTTTCCAGCTCTTTAAAAAAATCATTATCGCCGAGTTTGATAAAGAAGTAAGAGAATACAAATATCAAAACGATAAGCAGAGCAGTCTTTAAAAGCTTAATAAAAGAAAAATTTGAAATATTTAATTTGCTTATCGATTCGATTTGTTCTATATTTGATTCGGTAACGAGATCGCCTTTACGAGCGATTATTTGACCTTTTTTAATCGTATTGTAAACGTTCGCCTGTTTTTCTAAAACATTTTGAAGCAGTAAAGAAGTTTGAGTTTCGTCTATTAATATATTTGGAACTAAAACTCTGTTAAACATAGAGTATATTAGATTTCTTTTGTTCTTATCGTATTCTGAGAATTTAGAGTCAATATTGTCCCGTAATTCTTTTAAATTAATTGAAAATTTTGATAGTTCGTCTTGATAATAGAGAGTTTCTTCGATTCTGTTGTCGATATTGGTAATTATTATAATACCCGATTTTTCATATTTAACGTCGGAGAGGACTTTGGATTCTATTATTCCGGTTCTTGAATAGTTAAACAACATCTCTACAAACCGTTTGGTAAATTCCGGGTTTATCTCGATAATCTGTTTTATCATCTCAATTTCTTCGTAAGAAAATACTATGCCGATTTTATAAAACTGCTCCGCCGTCTCCTTAACGTCGTTAGCGATAAAAAGTTTATCGAGCAACGTCGTCAGAATAGTTAATCTTTCGTTGGTTTTTGATATATCAAACAAAAAAACCGGCGGAGTTTTTAATTTTAAATCGCTTATGTTTTTTTCTGTCTCGATTTTATTAATATATTTGATGTCGCTATCGGCTACGATGTCGTAATTGACAATAGCCCCCAGCTGAGGAGCGAAGATTTTACCGATAGGTTTTAATACTATCGTTAAAAATATCGCCGCAAATAACGCAAGCGTTACGGAAAATTTAAAAAAAATATCTTTATCTTTTAAAATAATATTTTGAAAATAATTAATAATTTTGGTTGTTAATTTTTTTTTAGTTTTATTCTTTTCTTTCATATTTATCGTACGCGTTTATAATTTTTTTGACCAAAGGATGCCTGACTACGTCCTTCTCTTGAAAATTGACAATACCGATATCGCTTATTTCCGACACAATTTTAAGACCTTCAACCATGCCGCTTTTTATTTTTTTAGGAAGATCTACTTGCGTTATGTCGCCGGCTATTATTAGTTTGGAATTTTCGCCTAATCTTGTGAGAAACATCTTCATCTGAGTATAGGTCGTATTTTGAGCCTCGTCTAATATAACGATTGAGTTGTTGAAGGTTCTTCCTCTCATATAAGCCAGCGGAGCAATCTCAATCAAATTTTGGGACATTAGCTTAACATTAATCTCAGTCGTTAATATCGAGTTTATCGAGTCAAAAAGCGGAATGAGATACGGATTAATCTTTTGTATATAATCCCCGGGAAGAAAGCCGAGATTTTCGCCCGCTTCTACTACCGGTCTGGTAAGTATTATCTTGTTGTAACGCTTGTTAAGAAGTTCGCTAAGCGCGAAAGCTATCGCGATAAAAGTTTTGCCGGTGCCGGCCGGTCCGTAAGAAAATATTATATCCCTTTCGCGCAAAAGTTGAATATACAACCCCTGATTTACGCTTCGCGGATTGAATATTTTTTTGACCTTGTGAATTTCAATGTTTGAGGTTAATACGGTATTAAGATCTACGTCGAGATTTTTTTCTATTTCATAATACAGAAGCTCGACGAGGTTAGTGTAAATTTCGCCGCCCGTTTCGGATATACGCATCAGGTTTTGTAAAGTTCTTTCGACTATAAAAACATTCTCGCCTTCAAAGCATATCTCGTTGCCGACGGAATGAACCGAGCACCCCGATAGCTTCTCAATGCGTCTTAGATTTTTATCGTTAACTCCGCAGATATTTAAAAGAGTCTTAGGATCTTCAATAACAAGATTCTGATTTTTAACCATATTCCGTACTTATACTATTTTTTTTTATAATAATCAAATTTATTTTTTATTCTGCGGTATCCTGTTAGTTTTTTTGGGGATTGACACATATGGAGCTGTACGCCGCGGCTACTCCCCGATAGAAATTCGACGCATATGGGCTACATACGCCGCGCCGCTCCCCGACAGAAATTGACACATATGCGACGCATCAATAACGCGCGACAATTGTCGTATAAAATTTGACACATATGTGTCAAATTGCCCTGCGATATAAAAAAGCCCCATATGCGTCGAATTTCTCCCCCGCCCAAAAAACCGACAGGATGGAGATATTAAAACTTGACTTTTTTGTTTAACGGAATTATACTTTGATTTTCTGAAATTAAATGATACGTTAATATCTATTTTAATTTTAGATGTTTCTATATTATTTTAGGAGATTGTTATGGTCGGGTTGCAGATGAGATTGTACTTGTTGTTGGGCGTTTTTTTTGGAATTATTTATTTTATCGTATTTACTTTAGGTAATTTAATAGGATTCGGAAACAATATTTTTTACTTGGGATTTTCATTAGTTATGATTTTAATTCAGTATCTTATGGGACCAAAAATGGTGGAGTGGTCTATGGGAGTGAAATATATTAACGAGGCGGACGATCCCGTTCTATACGGAATGGTAAAAGAGCTTGCCGAAACGGCTCGGATACCTATGCCTAAAGTCGGAATCAGCGCTCAGAATATTCCGAACGCTTTCGCGTTTGGACGGTCGCTGAGAGACGGTAGAGTGTGCGTAACGTCCGCTATCAGGGGACTGCTGAATGATAACGAAATGAGAGCGGTATTGGGGCACGAGATAAGCCACCTTAAGAACAGAGACGTTCTGTTTGTAACTCTATTATCGGTTATCCCCAATATTCTCTATTTTATCTCTATGAGTTTGATGCGCTCGCGAAATAACCGAAACGGAGGCGCGCTTGCTCTAGTCGGCGTAGCGTCGTTGCTTCTATATTTTGTATCGAACTTGCTGGTTTTATACGCTTCGAGAATAAGAGAATATTTCGCGGACAGAGGGGCGGTTGCGCTCGGAAACAAACCGGAATATTTGGCGTCGGCTCTGTATAAGTTAGTTTACGGATCGTCAAGAGTCGGCAGAGACGATCTGAGGCGAACCGAGGGGATGAAAGCGTTTTTTGCCAACGATCCTTCTCGGGCGAAAAAGGAGTTCGCCGACTTGCGACAGCTCGATATAGACGGGAGCGGAACAATAGATTCGGACGAATTGGCGAATCTAAGCAACCAAAAAGTGAAAGTCGGTCTTGGCGATAGAATCATGGAATTTATGAGTACTCACCCGAATATGCTGAAACGAATAAAAGCCCTTTCTGAGATAAGGTAGAGTTATATTTAATTTATATTTTTTTATTTACAAATTGACAATTAAATATTAAGATGATTTATAACGATAATAACTATGTATTTCGTTTGTCAAATCTATATCATAAGAGAGAAATATGCGTAAACGCCGGAGCAATAAAAAAAACGTCGTTTCAAAGAGCGATAAGAAAATTTTAAAAAAAGAGATAAAGAAAATTGTCGGCGCTTATAACAAATCTCCCCGTCAACAGATGGATTTGCTCAAAGCCGTTAACGAACTCAGTCAAAATTTTGTAAGATTGAATAGTAAGTCTGATATAGTTCCTATTTTAAACGACGTTGCGGCCGAGCTGGTCGGAACGACTACCGAAATCTCTTCCACAAAAGAGAAGATCGTTCAAAACAGCGCCATAAAGGTAATTTCAGAGTATATGCTCGCATATCTCAACGATATTGAGCGCGAGATAATAAACAGTTCCACTTCAAAAATGAAACTGCACGAAAAAATTAAGAAGATGATTACCGAATATTTGAACGCAAATTATTTTAAAAAAATCCTTATAGTTACAATAGTCGACGATATGATAGAATCGGTTTACGGCGACGAATACACTCTGTCAAAATATATTTACGAACAGATTTTTAATATGACCGAGAATAGGGAAGAACTGGAAAAATTCTTTATGATATTTCAGACTACGATAGATTCGACAGACATTCCGGATTTTAAAATTGCTTACCGTAAGGCGATTGTCGAAAATGAATATTCGCGGGATATTATCTGCGATATGTGGAAAAAGTTATATGAGTTTATAGGCGAAGATAACTGTCTAAAAATACGAAATTCTTTATCGATGTTTAAATCTAAGAAAACGGCGTATAACGAGGAGTTTATTAATCCTATCATATACGCCTTAAAGGACAGTAAAGAGTACCTCAACGAGGAGTTTAAAAAGATAGAGATAAATGGTAAAATTTATTACGGCGCTTCGATATCTACTCTTGAAGACGACAATACAAAATTTGAAAGATATGTGTCAAAACTCAGAAGTCTTGAGTTTACAGAAGAAGCCGATCTTTTATACAACTACCTTTTAAATAATATTTCGCTATTGACGGACAAGGTAATTTCTGAAAAATTTACCCGTTTAAACAGCGAACTTTTTGACGAGTTAGTGTGTCTTAATCACAATAAATTTTCTCAAACGCGCATAGGTCATATAATACTTGCCAATCCTACCGATAACATTTTCGATCCAAGCGGAAATATAAATTTTATCGTATCGATGGTTATGAAATCTATTTTTAAAATGGGAGAAGTTCTGTTAATAAACGACTTTGAATTTCAAGAATTTCAAAAAGAGATGTTGATCACTTTGCAACAAATGTCGAAGCTTCGCGACATTGAAACGGCTAATCATCAAGACAGGGTTACGGTTTATACCCGTATTTTAGCCGACGCTCTGAAAAAGAAAAAAGAAGACGGGACGCTTGAGCAACTTATTTTAAAGAATAAAATATCTTCCGACACAGATTATTACATAGTGGATAAAGAATACGTAAGGGACGTAGTTTATAGCGCGTCTTTGCACGATTTAGGTAAAGTCGGCATAGACGACGAGATTTTAAAAAGCACGAAAAAACTCAGCCATGACGAGTATGAAAAAATGAAAAATCATACGATATTTGGTCAGCAACGTCTATCCTCGATAGTAAGGATGAGCAGAAAAAAGTCTTTCCTCGTACTTGCCGCGGCTTTGGCGGAAAACCATCATGAAAAATGGGACGGCACAGGATATCCAAACAAAAAAAAGGGCTTTGAGATTCCTCTAAGCGCAAGAATTCTAGCGGTAGCCGACGTTTACGACGCTCTACGAAAAAAGAGAACTTATAAAGACTCGCTATCTCACGAACAGGCGATGAAAATAATCGTCGACGGTAAAAACAAGCACTTCGATCCGGTAATTGTCGATATATTTATAGAAAACAACGAACTTCTTGACGAGGCGTTTATAAAAAATAAAACCGAGACATATTAGACTCTACAACGCCGCAGTCTCTTTTATCATCTCGGAGAGCGTCGGATGCGCATGCATAACGTCCGCTACTTCTTTCGCCGTCAATCCGCAAACCGCCGCGAGTTCTATCTCATGTAGAAGTTCCGTAACGTCGGGACCGACGAGCCAAGCCCCCAAGATTTTATCGTCGCTTTTATTTATAACCATCTTAACGAAACCGTCGCTTTTACCAATCGCGTTGGCTTTGCCGGACATTTTAAAAAAAAGTTTATTAATCTTAACGTCGGGATTTTTCTCCTTCGCGGTTTTTTCTGAAACGCCAAAGCCGGCGACTTGCGGTTCGGTATAAACTCCGAAAGGTATAAAGTTGTAGTCAATCTTGAAAGGTTTACCTATTTTGCCTTCAATAAAGGCGATCTCTTCGACCGCCGTTCTCGCTTCGTCGTAAGCTACGTGAGCCAACGCCGGCGACCGGGCGACGACGTCTCCTATAGCAAAGATATTATTGACGGCGGTTTTCATCGATTTATCCGTCGGAATATATCCTTTATCGAGGGACAGGCCTATATTTTCAACGCCGATATTATCGGTATTAGGAGTTCGTCCCATAGCGGCTAAGACGTATTCCGAGCCAATCGATTCTTCTTTGCCGTTTTTAGTATAATGAACGACGTTTCCGGCGGCGGCGTTATCTATCTTTGTAAGAGACGCCGAGGTCGTTACTTTGATCCCCATTTTTTTAAACGACCTTTCGAGCGTTTTACCGCACTCCTCGTCCATATTTGGCAGTAACGTCGGAAAATATTCTAAAACTGTAACTTCCGAGCCGAGACATTTGTAAATATAGGCAAATTCAACGCCGATAGCGCCGCCGCCGATAACTACGAGAGATTTTGGGATCTCTTCCATGAACAACGCTTCGTCGCTTGTTATAACTCGTCCGTTCGAATTTTTATTGGTCAAAAAACTTGCGAAGTCTTTATTTCTAGAACCGGCGGCGATTATCATATATTTTGCCGTTACGACTTGGTCGCCGATTCTTACTGAATTTTTATCTACGATTGTCGCGCTTCCGTTTACGACTTTTACGTTATTTTTTTTGAACAGATACTCTATACCCATTGTCGAAGTTTTAATAACCTCGTTAAGCCGGGTAATTATTTTCGATTTATCCGGTCTAACCTCCATCGCTTCTAAACCCGCAATTCCGCCGTTTTGGACAGTATCAATCATACTTGCGTTATGAATAAAAGCTTTTGTCGGAATACAGCCTGAATTGAGGCATACGCCCCCGATTTTATCCTTTTCGACGACGCAAACAGAAAATCCCAGCTCTCCCGCTCTTGCCGCCGCCGAGTATCCCCCGGGACCCGAGCCGATTATTATTATATCGTAATTCATATCCATATCCGTAATAAAAATCTTGACCCCATATTATACGATTATTTTAAATATTCAAGAGAATTTATAAAATTATTAGTAACTCGTCGGTATTTTTGCGGCGGGGAAATTCGACGCATATGAGGCGCAAGCGCTTCTCGATAAAAAAAAATGACACATATGTGTCAAAAAAAATGAGGCATATGCGACGCGCCCCGATAAAAGCGGGAATTCCCGTTTTGAATATACTAAAAAACTAAATAAGGTTCATGCCAGAACTTTATCGGGGCTTGCGCCGTTCCCCGACAAAGAAAATTGACACATATGAGCCGCATACATGACGCGCCGCGCTCTCTGATAAATAAAATTTTGACACATATGAAACAAATATTTTTTATTCCCCAAAAAACTAACGGGCTACAAATTATTATTCCAATTTTTATAATTATCGATTATTAAGGTTTTAACAATTTTAAGTATTTATTTATGGAAATATTTTATATATATCTTTTCTATGTTTAATCCTTATAAGTACTAACGTCGTCTGATCTTTGAATTTTAATCCGATTCTATAGTCATTTAACTTAATTCTATAATATATGTCGTAACCTGCCATTTTTTTTATATTCTTTATCTGATGTATAGATGTTACGCCTTTCAATTCTTCAATTAATTTTATTATTTCAATTTTAATTTTTTCGTCTTTTATTTTTTTTAAATCTTTATTAAAAGAACTTTCATATTTTAATATCATTTTTTTATACCAAGCGTTGAAAAAATTGTTCCTTCAGATACTAAATCTCCTTTATCGCCCTCTTCCATAAGTTTTCCTAACGCTAAATCTTCGATAATTTCCAGTAAATCTGATCTGCTTTTTAACAACTCGGCTAACTTATCTTTAACCAAGTCTTTTAATTCTTCTTTGTCAATAGTTATCAGCGCCATAAAATGCCTCCATTTTTCATAATATAATCACTATCCCAATTATAATCAAGTTTATTATCCTATTATCTATATTAGTATATTCAAAACTGGAATTCCTGTTTTGAATAATTTGGCGATATATTCTAAAAGGCTTTCTCCAATAAAGCGAGGGCGTCGTTATAATCCATCTCGACGGGATTGTATGTTATAGACGCGTCGCCGATCGCGGTTTTGGCTATCTCTGCAAATTTATCTTTGGCGACTTTTCCGGTTTCGCCGAGAGTTCTGGGAAGTCCGACCGCGCTATATAACTCGTCTTTCAAATTCCTAATAAAATCTATCGTTTTTACGGGACGATCATTAATAGACGTCGAAGAATAGGCGTCGGCGCCGGCAAGCGGAAGTAGAAGTTCGCCGACGTAATTCGAAACTTTAGGAAGATTGTATTCCAAAACGATGGGGAGAAATACGTTCATCGCAATACCATGATGGACATGACAAACTGCGCCGACGCTGTGTCCCAACGTATGAACCAATCCCACCATCGAGTTTGAGAAGGCTACGCCGGCCATAGTCGAGGCGACGGCGAGATTATACCTACCTTCTTTGTCGTTTGGATTTTTGATTACTCGCAAAATATTTGGCGCTATTAATTTTATCGATGAGGTCGCGTAAGCGTCGCTTAAGGGATTTTTTCCGAGACAGGTAAACGCTTCGATACTATGAGTAAGAGCGTCCATCGCCGTCGCCGCGGTAATTATCGGCGGTAATGAAAGCGTCATTCTGGGATCAATTATAGCCGTATTGGGCATAAGATATTTTGATAAAAAAAGGGATTTTTGATTTTTTTTCTTGTCGGCTATTACCGCGACCAGAGTAGCTTCCGAACCGGTTCCCGAGGTCGTCGGAACTACGATAAAAGGATTCAACGCCCGTTTTATAGTTCCGGCTCCGGCGTATTGCGCAAGATCGTCCGTTCCAAGCGATGCGAGAATATTTGCGCCCTTCGCAGTATCGATTACGGAACCGCCGCCGACCGCGACTAACGAATCGCAATTTTTCGCCCTATAAATTTCCGCAGTCTCGCGAACGGTATCGTATGAGGAGTCCGACGGAATGTCCGTAAAAACGGCGGCGACGGTAATTTCGGTTTCGTCGAACGCTTTCAGAACGGTTTTTAACAATCCCGCGCCCTCCACCCCCTTGTCGCTTATTATCATCGCCCGTTTTCCGCCGAGTTCCGCAAGTTCGACGCCGATATTGTCAAGCGCTTTATAACCCGCGCATATTTTTACGGGATTCTGAAATTCGAAATAATCTTTCAACATATTATACTCCAATTATTAATCTAACATAGATCAAGATTCTCAAAAATATTTTAACAAACCAATTTTGGCTAGGGTATCTTTTCAAAACTCTTTTAACGATAAATCCGGGTAAAAGGTAATATTCCACGAGGTTCAGGATTCTCAAAACGGCGAGCGTCTCGGGGAGTCCCCCTTTAACAGATAAACCGTTTTGCGCGTAGGCAAGCGCCGAACTTATCGAAAAAGTAAAGACCTTCATCGCGGAGTTTATATTTCTGAAGTTTATAACGACGTCGGATTTATCTACTAAGACTTTTTTGTTCATTCCAAGAAATTTGAAAAAATATTTTACTTTTATAAACGAAACGCTTAATCCTGTCAAATCGATATTGAGCGAAAACGAGAAGTTTTCCGGCAGTTCGAATATCTCGTTTTTTATATCTTTTACGCTTTTTGACGCCGCCTGAAATCCGCGTCCCAAGACGAATAGAAGTATTGAAAGATATATTCTGGGAAACATCTTTTTTCTTGACTTAATATCCGGGTAATTTAGCGCTATTTTTTCATTTATCATCTTTTATCTCCGCTTTTTTTAAAGTTTTCGCGGTAGGTATACCGTTATCGTCGTATCCCCGCAGTTTATAGTATTTATTAAGCATTGCGTTAAGCGGCACTTTCGACTTCTGTTTATAATCGCTCTCGTCCTCCGTCAGAAATCTTTCCGGCAGAGAATCGTCCTCCCTGGCGATGCCGATTTTGTTGTTCATATAGCGCTCCAAGATATGTATCCTCTTGCCCGCTTTCAAGAATTCTCTCATACTTGTCTTATATCCCGTGATAGAAGAGTAAAATGAACTGAATATGCTCCAATCCATAAGATTTATAGCTATAATCGGGAATAAACGCATAACTACCGATAAAATCGGCTTGGGAGTAAACCTAACAAGCGGGCGCTCCAGAATGTAGGCAAATCCGGTAAAGAGACACGTATGTAAAGAATTAACCGCCGAATAGAGATTCTCAAAAAAATAGACCCAATAGTGTTTGCCGTAAGTCGTATAGGAGTTGAGATAACGGAACATCGCTTCGGTCGCCACGACAAACGACGACAGATGACATCCGCCGCGGTTCGCTACGGCGTAGTTGAGTCCCTGTCCCCACGCTCCTCGCGGATCGTACGCCGCCATCTCAAGCCCCTTGACGTTTATTGCGAACTCCTTGCCGCCGTATTTTTGAGCCAGCCGTTTTGAGCCGTTCGCCGCCTCGTCGCCAAGGCCTCTTCTATAAGCGACGTCCTTAATAAAATCTTCAATCCCATCGACCGAGCCGAATTTCAGATTAGAAGCGATCAATTTTTTTTCCGCAGCTTCCATAATGTAAGAAATCGTCCCGGCGGTCGAAATAGTATCAAGCCCCATATCGTTACATAGATCGTTCCATTCGGCTATCTTGTCCGAATCGTATATGCCAAGATTGGGACCGAAAAGCCCCGCCGTTTCATACTCCGGAATCTGTCGGGTTTTGCCGTCGGGATACTTCCCTTTATGACCGCACACAATAAGGCACGGCTTACATGGACTCGGCTTGGTGTCGTATTTCTTAGCCATATTCTCGCCGGCTATCTCTTCCGAGCGCTCGTCGGTCCTATATCTAAAGTTATTTACCGGCAGCAACCCCGCCTTATTACAAATCCGGACGTTATATGTCGTGCCGTATTTTCTATAAGAGTCCGATGTGAATTTATTCTGATTTATGTATTTTGAGGCGATTTTCTTTGTTTTTGAGAATGTTACCTCGTCTACCGGCTTTATCGTATATTTTTTACCTTTTACGACGATCGCTTTTATCTTCTTAGCGCCCATTATCGCGCCGAAACCGCCTCGTCCAAGATATCGATGCCCCGATTTGATATTAGCGTACAGGACTTTATTCTCGCCAGCCGGTCCAATTACGCATTCGCCGTCGTCTTTACCGAGCGCGAGTTTCTCCTGAGTTTCGGTCGTTGTCAATCCCCATAAGGACGAGGCGTCTTGAAACTTAACTTCGGCGCCGTCGATGAAAATATTTACCGGACTATCCGACGCGCCCGTTACGATAAGTCCGTCGTAGCCCGCCGTTTTTAGAGCCATCCCAAACGGACCGCCGCACGACGAGTGGCACATAATACCAGTGAGCGGCGACTTTGATACGCACGACCAGCGGGCGGAACACGGCGCTCCCGTTCCAAGCATTACGCCGAGAGAAAATACAAGCATATTCTCATCGCCCAACGGATCGCATTGGAGGTTCATTCTATCGTAAAGTATCTTCAATCCCAACCCCTTGCCGCCGAGATACTTTTTTACTAACGTCTCGTCTATGTCAAATATCTTACTGATCTTCGTCTTTACGTCTATCTCTAAAAATTTATTTGAAGTCCCGATTATTTCCATGCTACTCCTCCAAGATCTCATTTATTATATCAAAAATTCCGGGAATATTAAAACATTTAGTTTTTTTTGCTTTTATATACGGTTTATTATACCGCATAGTTTCAACATTTTCCACAAAAAAAAGACTGCTCTATAACGTTAGAGCAGTCTTTTTTTTTTATTGAATAATCGATTAATTTGAACCCAAAGTCCAAACGCCTCCCTGTATAGCGTTGCAATCTGTTTCAGCTTCGGCTTTAGCTTGCTCGGAAGAGTCGTTGTAGATAACCATGTAATAATTATCTCCGGGGTCATCTTTAGTAACCGTACATTTTCCGTATATGTTCGCCGTCGGACAAGCGGTAGATAAAGCGCCGTCGTAATTCAAGCAATAAGTCTTTACTTCCAAAGACGAGTAGTTCTCGCCAGAATAATAAGCGCAAGCGCTCTCGTTTTCTGTAAACATGATGCAAGCTTTTTTTGGAAGAGTGGTCGTCGTGGTAGTTGAAGTAGGCGTCGTAGACGTAGTCGTTGTAGCTCCGTCCCCCTCCGTAGCCGTCTTCGGTAACTGACATCCAATCAACGCGATAGCCGCAATTATTAAAATCAAAGATACAATCTTTCTCATTTAACATCTCCTTATTTGTTAATAGCAAATAATATAAAATATATAAGTAAAATTGTCAATACCTTTTATATGTAGTATTGGTAATCCCAGTTTTTGGGGCGGGAAAATTGACACATATGGGAGAAATATTTTCGAATAAGGCAACTTCAGCGCTTTAGAAAGTAGAGGAAATTGACACATATGCGCCGCAAGCGCTCTTTGATGAAAAATTGACACATATGGAACAAATTTTTTTAATCAGTAAATTATTTGTCATTTTCTAAAAAATTATCCAAATTTTTGTAAAGCGTTTTCACTTTTTAGTTGTTATATATATAAAAGAAAAAGGAGAAAATTTTATGAAAAACAAAAAACATTTATTCCATTTTATAGTGTCTGAATCTATGAATACCAATGTTATAGATTTTTTGCTAAAAGAGTTCAAAATTAATACGTTCAGCGAGTTATTTGAAACTATGTTTCGTCTCGTTAACAAAAAAATGTCAAAAATGAAGAGAATAGTCGGGAATCATCGCTCTGAATACGCCGTTATAGATAGTTCCGACGATAAAAGGCTGAATAAATACCTCAGGATTAACGAAGCGGACTATCTTCAAATAAAAAGATGGCATTCTTTGTATAACGAATTTGGTATGGCTTCGACGGTTCGAGATATTATCCTGTTTTTCTATAACGGCGTTATGAAGTACGGGCTGGAAGGATTCCTTGAGATTGTTGGTAAGAAATTAAGGATCGATAAATTGAAAAACGACTTTTTGGATAGAATGACACAACTGTTAAATATTGCCGCGCAAAAACAGCTCTTATACGCGCTCGTAATCGAAAATTATCCCAAGTACGTCTATCTTACGTAAAATTATTACTATTCCCCAAAAAACCTATGGGCGCTATAAAATCTGAGGTCGATCTGCCGTTAAGCCATTTGTTCCAGTCGTCTTTATAAGTTTCGTATTTTGTATATTTTGCGATTATTGAAACAAACTTATCTCTTTCCATATTATACGCTCCAAGAGACTTGAGATGGTTAGTATAAACTTGACAGTCGATGAGTTCGAAATTTTTCTCCTTTAATAATTTCGAGAGGACTATGAAACCCGTTTTTGAAGCGTTGTCGGCAAGAGAAAACATCGATTCGCCGAAAAAACAGAGCCCGATAGATACGCCGTAAAGCCCGCCGACGAGTTCGCCGTCCTTAGAAACTTCGACGCTGTGAGCGTAACCGGCGTTATGAAGTTCGCAATACGCTTCAATCATCTCGTCGGTAATCCAGGTGCCGGTATTTTCTCTTACTTTTTTGCAGTTTGATATAACCGCTCGAAAATTTTTATCGAGGGATACGCTAAATAAGTTTTTTTTTAGAATTTTTTTCATAGACGACGAAACGATTACTTCCGAGGGAGTTAAGACGAACCTTGGATCGGGCGACCACCACAAAATCGGGCTGTCGTCGTTATACCACGGGAAAATCCCGCTTCTGTACGCTAAAAGCAATCTATCGAGCGACAGGTCGCCGCCGAGAGCGAGAAGTCCGTCGGATTGCGACAATTGTAGCGGCGGAAATATTAGTTCGTTTGATAATTTATATAAATATCTCATAAAAGTTATTATAGCGCGCCTGAATAATTAACGAAATAAATTTATATACTTTTAAATTTATACAATCGGCTTTATTCGTCCAAAATGTAAAAAAAAATGAAAATAGGGAAAGTTTAATGCTTCATCCGACTATGGCGGAATATTAAAATTCTCCGTCGGTTTTTTGGGGAATAGAAGATATTTGTTTCATATGTGTCAATATTTTTTTTGACACATATGGGACATTTGTTCTTAGCGGAGCAAGCCCCGATAATGTCCCGATATGAAGAAGGTTTTAGTATTTTATTATATTCAAAACGGGAATTCCCGCTTTTATCGGGGCGCGTAGCGGCGCATATGCGTCCAATTTTATTCTTAACATCATATGTGTCATTTTCCTCCCCGCCCCAAAAAACCGACGGGAGAGATATTAAAATTAATTTATATTGAAAAAATTATTAGAAAGTTGTATTGTTTTATAATATTTAACCGGGGGTAATATGATAGCAAAATGACAGATAGTATAAGAGAAGAAATGAATGAACTTATAGATAATTGCTCTAAAATGGAAGATACAAGAGGGAAGTATGGACAGATATTCTGAAAGAGGGGTTAGTTCTCAAAAAGAGGAGGTTCACAACGCTATCGCTAATTTGGATAAGGGGTTATATCCGGGAGCGTTTTGCAAGATCATACCGGATTATTTGTCGAATAGTAGCGACGACTGTTTGATAATGCATTCAGACGGAGCCGGAACAAAGTCGTCGCTCGCGTATATGTATTATAAGGAGACCGGCGATTTATCGGTATTTAAAGGGATCGCCATGGATTCGATAGTTATGAATACCGACGATTTGCTTTGCGTAGGGTGCGTCTCGCCGATGCTTTTGTCAAATACCATAGGAAGGAATTCGCGTCTGGTATCCGGCGAGGTAATCGAAGCGATAATCTCGGCTAACGAGGAGATCGCCGAATGGTTCACTTCAAACGGAATAGAGGTTAGATTAACCGGAGGCGAGACGGCGGACGTGGGGGATCTGGTTAGAACTATAATAGTGGATACGACAATTGTAGCTCGGATGAAAAGAAAGGACGTTATAGATAGTTCCAACATTTCCGACAGAGACGTTATCGTCGGACTCGCTTCTTTCGGCAAGGCAAATTATGAGAAGGAGTACAACAGCGGTATTGGGAGCAACGGGCTCACTTCCGCCAGACACGATATATTTGATAAAATATACGCCGAAAAATACCCGGAGTCTTACAATCAAAATGTCGATAAAAAAATGATCTATTGCGGTAAGTATAAACTTACCGATAAAATTCCGTCTTTGCCTTTAGACGTTGGCAAATCGGTATTGTCTCCTACGCGAACTTACGCCTTTATTCTTAAAGAGATATTAGAGAGTTATCGCGATAAAATAAACGGAATTATACATTGTAGCGGCGGCGGTCAGACGAAATGTAAGAAATTTGGCTCTAATTTGAAATATATCAAAGATAATCTCTTTGATATGCCGCCGATTTTTGATTTGATAAGAAAAACCGCAAATTACGACTTAAAAGAGATGTACGGCGTGTTTAATATGGGACACCGTTTAGAAATATATACCGACGAAAAGACCGCCGGCTCGATAATAGAAATTTCGCAAAAGTTTGGCGTGGAAGCGCGGATTGTAGGGAGAGTGGAGAAGTCTTTGAAGAACGAAGTAGAGATCAGAACGAAGGAGGGAGTTTTTAACTACTAATCAAAGTCCCATCTTTTCTTTTGTGAAAGAAGGAATTTCAATATCGAGGAGTTTGGAGACTTCGACTATTATTTTTTTCTGATCAAAGGGCTTAGTAAAATACTTGTCGCAACCGTGATTGTAACATTGTTGTTCGATCGACTCCTTATCGTCGAAGTTTTTATGAGTTTGAGCCGTAATCGCCCAGATGTGAATTTTATCGTTAGGGAAATTATCTCTGATTTTTTTGGCTAACTCTAGCCCCGAAGTTCTTGTTTCTATTTGTACGTCCAAAAATATTAACGACGGCAACTGTTCTTTAACTATATTAAAGGCGTCCCGGCTGTTATTTGCGAGAAATATCTCAAGATCTTTGCGTTTTCCGAAGAAATTGAAAAAATTCTTTAAAACTAATAAATTTTCTTCTTTATCGTCGACTATTAATACTTTCTTATTCATTAATAATTACCTTATTCAGTTTTTATGAAAACATTATACTTTATTTTTATGTTTTTGTAAACATCAAAATTGGAATAATTAAATTTTCATTTTACAAAAAGTATAAAAATTATATTGCTATTTTTCCGGTAATAGTCTTATAATGGCGGTATGATAAAATTATTGATTTATACGAATTTCTGAATTTCAGATTTTAATCTGTAATTTTTTTTAATCAATATTTTTATAACCGCTTTTATTTAGATGAATTACGAAGCGTCTAAACATTTATGGCGCTTATAATGCTCTATAATTTTTATTAAAAAACGGAGAGTTAAATGAGAATAGTTAATTGCGCTCGTATCTTGATAACAGTATCGTTAATAATTATTACTTCGTGTTATCAAGACCAAATTTCTTTTTCCGCGGACGAGGTCGTTCTAAATATTGATATATTGGTTAACAGGAGTTGGACTATTTTCGAATACGACGTTACGGCAAGAGGCGGAGACGTTGTAAAAAACGTTACTTCCTCGTCGAGTACCGTAACTATGGTTTTAACCCCCGGAATGTGGAATATTGAGGTTTCCGCTAAAAATAGCTCCGCTAATATTTTATATAAAGGAAAAGCTTCCGTTAATCTTACTTCGCAAACGCAGAGCGTAATCATACCTCTGCTTGAAGAGTCGGGAAGTTGCGCCGTTACGGTTAATAATCAGTCGGGGTACTCGATAGCCGCGGGGGCGCCGGGACATATAGAAAAGATTAGCGTTACCGCGAAGAAAAGCGGTTTTTCGGATATTTCAAAAGAGATTGCAAATTACGGAGATTTTGCCGTATTTCAGAATTTATTAAGCGGCGACTGGGAATTTATTCTCGAAGGCAAAGCCAAAACTATCGATAAGAATTACTCCGTCGTTGCGGGCGAATATACCACCTATATCAGATCAAATTATATTAAAACTATAGTTTCCGGTAAAATGGAAAATTTTATTACGAGTTTTTTATCCGACGCGCAAGTTAAAGTTACTCCGGCGATACCGTCGGCATATTCGGGGACAATTTCGTCGGGAACTTTGATAACGCTCTCTTGCCGGACGAGCGGATCGACTATAAAATATAAGATAAACGACGGGGCTATTCTTGACTATAACGCTCCGTTTTCTATAACCGGCGCAAACGGTTCGGTCGTTAACGTAAAAGTTTACGCCGAAAAAGCCGGTCTGGAAAATTCCATTATCAATGAGTTGATTTATACGATACAGAATCAAGTTACTCCCGATCCGCAATTTAACCCCGTCGGCGGGACTTATCAAGCGGCGGTCGGCGTAACGCTGAGTTGTTCGGATACTACCGCTACTATCTATTACGCTACCGACGGTTCTACGCCCGATAATACTAAACCGGAATACAAATACGTTTCGCCGTTTAATATATCTTCGGACGTTACGGTAAAAGCGATAGCGCTTGCTCCGGGCAAAACGGCGTCTAGCGTTATAACTCAAACTTATACGATAGTTCCGGCAAAAGTCGCTACTCCCGTTATATCTCCGCAGACGGGTTCTTACGACGCCGATCAAGATTTTTCTATTATATGCGGAACTCAAGGTTCTACCATTTATTATACTACCGACGGTTCTACGCCCGATAATACTAAAACGCAATACGTTTCGCCGTTCAAATTGGCGGTCGGGTCGAAAACGGTAAAAGCTATCGCCGTTAAATCCGGCATGACTGACTCGGATATTTCGTCGGCTTCCTATACGATAACGGACTCGTTCGACGGAATAGCGATATGTTTTGAGAAACCGGACGGCTGGACTAACGCGTTTATATGGTACGATAAAGACTCCAACGGGTCTTGGGAGACGACGACTTTAGGAGCCGCGCCGGGCGATATGATTAACTATCGAACCGGTTGGTATAAGAAAGAGCTCGCCTCGACTGCAAGCGTTACGTTTTTGTTCAACGACGGAACGTGGAACAAAACGGTAAAAGACAACGGCGCGGACTTTATAACTACCAAAAATATCTGGGTTAAAAAAGACGGCTCTAAAGTTTACGAAGACCCGTTAGCTCCTCAGCCGCCGCAGTTAAGCGCGGCTCCGGGGACGAGCTATTTTTCAACGGATACGATAAACGTTACTTTAAACGTTACCGGAACTAATATCTCGACTAGTAAATATACAACCGACGGCTCGTATCCCAAAACGAGCCCTACCGCCGTAGTTTTTTCAAACGGAACTGTTGTTACGATAGGCGGCGATATAGCCGTCGGCGGTTCGAAAACTATTCGGCTATACTCTATAAACGACGTCGGGGAGAGCGACGCTAGTTTCGACTATATAAAGACCGACGCGCCCGAACCGGTTAGCGACGCTAACAATCTGAGGATATATCAAATAATGGTAGAGTCTTTTATAGACGGCGATTCAAATTGCAACTACAATACGGGCTACGGACCGTCTCATCATAGAGGCGATATTCGAGGTATCATAAACTCTCTGGATTATATCAAGGGGCTTGGGATGAACGCTATATGGCTTACTCCGATATTTGATTCGGACGGAAGCTCGGCTCTAGACGCTACCGGTTACTTTTGCAGGGATTATTTTACTATCGATCCCAAATTCGGCAGTTTTAACGACGCGAAAGAGCTTGTCGAGAAAGCGCATCAACGCGAGATGATGGTAATACTCGACGGCGTATTTGGTCATCATAAAGGGTGGGTCAGACCTTCGCCGACCGGCAAACTCCCTTCCGGCGGAAGCAATCCGGTATCGTATCCGGGCAGTCTCGATTTCTATAAAGAGGTCGCGACGTATTGGATAGACGCTCTGGATATAGACGGATGGCGGCTCGATCAAGCGTATCAAGTCGCGACAAAGAATCAAGACAGAAACTATTGGAAAGATATAAGAGAAGCGGTTGAAGCCAAATGCGCCGAGAGAGCGGCCGCCGGCAAACAGTGGGGGACGCTCGGTTATATGGTCGGCGAGATATGGGATTCGGAAACAAATATACAACTTTGGGGTTACAACGCCGAAGGCAATGCCGGATTGAAGTCTTGCTTTGATTTTCCGTTGCGATACGTTCTCGCTCAGGTATTGGCGACGCAGGAAGAGATAAATCAGCCGGGAGCTTACAACCAACCGGCTACAAAACTTGTATCGGGATACGCTACGCATTCGGCCTACTCGGCGTGGGCTAGACCGAATCTTATGCTGACCAATCACGACTTGGTGAGATTCGGCGATCTTATACAGAGAGCTCCGCATCTCAAATATGGAAAAGAAAGACCGGATTATTGGAAACGGCATAAAGCGGCGTTCTCGTTTATGACGAGTTATACCGGGCCTATTACTATTTATTACGGAGACGAGATTGGCGACGAAGTGGCGAATTTCGTCAACAAAGGGGATAGCGGATATTACGACGACCACGTATCGAGATCGAGCGGACAAACGAGCGGATTCGACGCCAATCAGTCCGATCTGAAGAATTATCTGACTTCATTGATGAATTTGAGGGAATCAAATCCCGCTTTGTGGAGAGGGACGAGGAGTCATATAAGCGCCGATACTTATACGTACGTCGATCTGAAGACGGACGGCGCTCAAAAGATGTTATACGTTCTAAACGTATCGACGGATTCTAAAACCGTAACTGTATCTCAAAGCGCCGTAGGAGGAACGACGCTACGCGGAGCTTTAGGGGCGGCGAACGTAAACGCAAGCGGAGGCGGTTATTCAATTTCAATAGAAGGATTGACGGGCAAATTTTATTTTGTGGAATAGAATATTTTATACGACGGACAAATTCCGTCGCATAATTAATTATAAATAAATTAGCAGGAGGAGAATTATGAGGAGTAAATTATTTGGATTTTATCGAAATATTATGAAAATATTCTACATTATTTTGATAACGTCTATTTTGGGATCATGCGTTCAAAACGGAATAAACCAATCCGAAATCGGCTACGCAAATTTGACTATCGTAATATCGGAAATGTCAAGAAACTGGACTATTAGCAGTTACGAAATTACCGTTGGAACGACCGTTTCCGAATATCAATCGGCTCCGGGAGGCGTTATTAACTTGCGTCTTCAAATCGGAACTCACAATATAGAGATTAAGGCAAAAAATTCCGCCGGTCAGATCGTTTACAGAGGGAAGGCGACGGTAGTTTTAACGGAGGAAGGAACGACCGTTCAGATACCTCTGTTGCAAGAGGTTGGAGCGTGCAACGTAACGGCGGCTAAGAGCGTAGATTACTCGATCGCGACGGGTCAACCGGGCGCTATAGTCAAATACGTTATAACGGCTAGTTCTCCGGGATTTGCCGGCGTAGTGAAAGAGACGGCGACTATAGGAGATTCCGCTCTGTTTACCGATATGTTTGCCGGCGCTTGGTCTTTCAAAATAGAAGGCAAAGCCAACGCTCTTAACGCCGACTATACGGTAAAACCGAACGAATGGACGACCTATATTTCCGGGACTTTGCCAAAGACTATACCGGTAAACGTTATGGAGACTCTTACGCTTCCGGCGACAAAACAGGATAGAGTAACGCCGGTAATAGCGAGCGTTCAGTCGGGAACGATAAACTCCGGAACGGCGGTAACTCTTAGTTGCGCGACGGCCGGATCGAAGGTTAAATATAAATTAGGCTCGGACGCTACGGCGGATTATTCGACGGCTATTACTATAAATTCTACTACTACTTTGAGAGTTTACGCGACTAAAAGCGGTTTAACGGATAGTATAATCGGGATTTATACGTATACGGTTGACGCAAGCAAAACGGCGTCGCCGCAGTTCTCGGTCCTAGGCGGAACTTATACAAGCGCCGTATCTTTAACATTAACGGCGGAAAGCGGAGCTTCCATATATTATACCGACGACGGAACGGCGCCGACTACAAGTTCTACTTTGTATGGAGGAAGTCCGATTGTTATATCGTCGGGAACTAAAACCATAAAGGCGATCGCCAAACATCCCGATAAGACGGCTTCCGACGTAGTAGCTCATACTTATACGATCCAGCAGTTAAAGGTAGTAACGCCCGTTATTACCCCCTCTTCGGGATCATACGATACCAACAAGGATATTGTTATTACATGCGGAACGGGCGGCGCCGCTATCTATTATACAACCGACGGAACGACTCCGACCGCGAGTTCAACTCCATATTCCGCGGCGTTTAAGTTGCCCGTTGGAGTATATAGCGTTAAGGCGTTTGCAAAACTGAACGGGTATACCGACTCGGACGTCGTTACGGCGAATTTGACTATAACCGAGCCGGTTAACGGCATCAAGCTTCATTACAAGAGACCGACCGATTGGGGGACGACTCTCAAACTTCACTATTGGAATTTAGTCCCGTCCGCCGCTCAATCGACTTGGCCCGGCGTCGCTATGACGGCGGAAGGTAACGATTGGTACGGATATACGCTTGTCAATACGACAAGTTCGAGCGTTATTTTTACAGATAAAAACGAAGGAAACAAGCAGACCGGGGATCTTACCAGAACTTCAGGCGAGTGGTGGTATAAAAACGGCGTTTGGACGGACTACAATCCGGAAGGACCGACCAAGCCGGTTATAACGGCGACGCCCGCTTCCGGTACTTATCTTACCGCTCAAAGCGTAAGTTTTATCGGGAATAATATATCCGGCGATATTATATATTACAACATGACGACTAACGGAGCGGACCCGGCAGAGCCGACTTCGGCGTCTTTGGTTTACAGTTCGCCGATAAACGTTCCGCTGAATGCGACGTATAAATTTAAAGTTAAAGGATTTAACGAAGGGGCGGCGGCGCAATGGGGAGATACCGTATCGCTTACTTATACTATCAATCCAGAAGCCGATCTGGAAGCCCCGACTATAACGGCGAGTAAAACTCCGGGAAAATATTATCCCAACGTAACCGTTAGTTTTACGATAAAGGACAATAAATCTGCGACTACTACGGCGTATTGGACTACCGACGGGAGCGAACCGACTACAAGTTCGCCGGTTTACGTTACGGGAAATTGTTCGACGGGTAAAACCGGAATTGACACATATGTGTCTGAAACAAAAGTCTTCAAATTCCTTATCGTAGACGGCGCGGGCAATCAGACGAAAAAGACTTTGTTCTACAATATAGGGGAGGGAAACGATTTCAGAGAGGAGACGATATACTTCCTACTGCCGACAAGATTTTACGACGGAGACCCGACTACGAACGTTCACTGTTGGGACGACGCTCAAGCGAAGAATCCCGATAGCGATCCGGCGTGGAGGGGAGATTTTAAAGGTTTGATAGAGAAACTCGATTATATAAAGGCGCTCGGTTTTAGCGCGATCTGGATAACGCCGCCGGTAAAAAACTGCAGCGGTTACGATTATCACGGTTATCATGCGATTAACTTTAAAGAGATCGATCCGAGATATAAGACTTCGGACGTAGCGTCCGCCGAAGAGGCGTATCAAAACTTTATAGCGGCGGCTCACGCTAAGGGAATCAAAGTTATACAGGATATAGTATTCAACCACTCGTCAAATTTCGGCGAAGAGAACTTATATCCGCTGTTCAAAAGAAACGCGCCTCTGGGACTTAACGACACAATAGCTTCCGTTGAGAAATACGATCCGTATAACAGACTGCCTGAAAACTACGACTCTCTACTACCGGGAGCGCAGTATAGCGCAAGAATAAACGCTATGAAAGAAGATAGCGTCGATACGGAAAGAATTTATCATCACGAGAAGTCTCTGAGTTGGGAAAGTTACACCGTCCAGACCGGACAGATCGCCGGCGACTGCGTCGATCTCAATACGGAGAATCCCGTCGTGTCTCAATACTTAAGAGAAGCGTTTATTCAATATATACAGTGGGGGGTAGACGCGTTTAGAGTTGATACGGTAAAACATATTTCTCGGCTTACGTTTAATAACGAGTTTATACCTCAACTTATTGAAGCCGGCGGAGAGTATTTCTATATATTCGGCGAAACCTGTACAAGGTATAGAAGCGTGTGGAATTCGGGAATTCCGGCGATATCCGTTCCGTTTTATACCTGGAAAGAGAGCGTTTCATACCCGTGGGCGACTATGAGCGATAGAGAGGCGTCCGTAGCGCAACACTGGACGGACCACGCTAGCGTAGGAGCGGAGCCGACTTCCAATAACCACTACTTAAACGGCAACGATTATCATACGCCGGATTGGACTATGAGAAACAGATTTGATCAGATAGATTTTCCGATGCACTGGAGTTTCAACAACGTCGGGGACGCGTTCAATATGGCTCTCGGCGGAGATCAGTATTACAGCGACGCGACTTGGAACGTAACGTATGTAGATTCGCACGACTACGCTCCGGACGGCGCGCCTGAAAATCAGAGATACGCCGGCAGTTGGCCCGAAAAATTGACGTTGATCTTCACCTTTAGAGGAATACCGTGCATATTTTACGGAACGGAAATCGAATTTCAGAAAGGTAAAGTTATAGACGTCGGACCAAACGCTATGCTATCGAATACCGGAAGAGCGTATTTTGGAGATCATATCGAGGGGAGCGTAACGGCGACGGATTTTGGAGTATATACGGCGAGCGGAACCGTTTCGACTACGCTAAATCACGACCTTGCCAAGCACATAACTCGACTAAACAGAATAAGACGAGCGGTTCCGGCTCTGCAAAAAGGGCAGTACTCGACCGAGGGGGTAAGCGGCGACATAGCGTTTAAGAGAAGATATACTAACGCATCTGAGGGGGTCGATAGTTTTGCGCTGGTTACTATAAACGGCGGCGCGACGTTCTCCGGCATTCCAAACGGGACGTATAAAGACTGCGTTACCGGCGATACGAAGATCGTATCGAGCGGAAGTTTGACTGCGAATTGCTCGGGAAACGGCAACGCGAGAATTTACGTTTTGGACGGTCCGGGTAAAATCGGAGATGCCGGAGCGTTTTTGAAGTAGAAATTTATTAGCGGCGTCGCGTTTGCCTCGCCGTTAATTTTGAAAATATAAATATATTTAAAGGAGATAGTATGAGTAGTTTTAAGAATAGTATAGCGGCGTTAGTAACGCTGGGTTTTGTTATATCCGTTTCGACGGCGATTGCGTCGTGCCAGAACGGAGCGGTTGAGGATTATGTAAAAGGGGTCGTTACCGTAACGACGATTGTGAACGTTTATCAGGATCCGACCGACGACGCCGAAGATTTTTCGGACGTATCTATAGATAGAACCGTCGCGAGTTTTTACTCGCTTCCGGCTATCGAGCTTCCCGGTTGGAGACCGAATTACCATATAAAAGCGTCGACTAACGGCGGCGCTCTTGCCGGTAGAACTTGGGATAACGACGCGACGACGGACAGCCCGGAGAAGTGGAATATTTTTGAATACGGACAGATAGAGTTCTTCGAGTCAAAATACGGCGAAGTAGCCGGAGAGCGCGACGTTACCGCCGACGATTCGATGCTGTTTCATGCCGGCTCCAAACTTTTCAAGAGAACTCCATTAATTATAGACAAATTCAGCGCTAACTCTTTTGAAAACGATATATTGGCTTTTGTCAGAAGACAAAACTTGACCGATTATGAGGAGATACTGACAAGTTCTTATGCCAGAATCGACGAACAGTACGGCGATACGACCGTCGGATTTTACGTCTTAAACAAATCGGTCGCCAATACTATTGAAAAAATGGCGCAAATTAAAGGTATCTTAGAAGATATTTCTTTTCTGGATAAAGAGAGATACGACGTTAAATATAAAACTCTCTTAGGTTCGGTAGAAATCTCGTTAAATACCGTCTCTTCGAATTATTTTCAGTTAAAAAGCGGCGCAAAAATCGCCGTAGTCGCAACTCAGAGACCGAAGCAGTGGGGCGAGTCGAATAACATCGATTATACAATAGTATCAAGCGTACCGAATACGAACGTAAGTTTGGATAATCCTAACGAAAAAAACCTTGACAATACAAGCGACAGAGCCGTAACGAGAACTGTGGATTATTTTGTCTGGGACGGGACTAAGCAGACCGTAGCTGGGAAAACGGGCGGATGGTTTGAAAGTATAACTATCGAAAGCGACAAGATAACGTTAAAGATGCCGAAATTGGCAAACGGTAATACGGCTAAAGAATATTGGGATGCAATCGATCCTTCGGGCAGTCCCATTGCGCCGTTTTGTCTGTTTTGGATCATGATACAACAATAAAAAAGGGGGAAGATTGTTATGAAAAAAAGAGTTAAAGGATTTATAGCGATTTTATTAGTATTAGTCGCTTTTTTGACGATAGTTTTTGCAAACTGCTCGCAGGAATTGCAAATTGAAGATAGAAGCGAAAACTTTGTTGAAACGATTTTCAATTATTTTACTAAAACTACCATAGCCGAACCGAGTTTTTCTCAAAAAAGCGGTATATATAACGACGAATTTGAAGTATATATCGAGAATATGAGCGACGAAAGCGGCGTAACGATAAAATATACTATGGACGGAACAAAACCGGGTAAAAATAACGGTTATATCTATTATTCGGGGCAAACTATTCCGATCACAAGATATAGACAACTAAAAGCCGTCGCTTTTACCGATTCGACGGACGATAAATTTGTCCCATCTCCGGTAGTCGTCGCCGAATATAAAATGAAAGTTTTACCTCCGGTTTTTAGTTTTAACGCTGAAAAAAAGAAGTTAGCTATAAGTTGCGATACTACGGGGGCTATTATTTACTACACGGACGACGGTTCTAAACCGACGACGACCTCCAAAATATACGTTAATGAAATTTCGATTATTACAAGTAAGACGATACAGGCGTTTGCATACAAAGAGGGATGGGAATATTCCGACTATAGAAATCAGACGTTTAGTTCAAAATCTTCTGGAGGAGTTTTAACGGTTCCGTCTATAACGCCCGAATCCGGTACCTATAACAATTCGCAGAGCGTAGTTATATCTACAAATTTAGTCGGGGCGACCATAAAATACAAACTGGAAGAATCCGGAAATGAGCCGAAGACTTTTACCTATACCGGAGCGGTAACGGTAAATAAAAACTCTAAAATTAATGCGTGGATCGAGTATGACGGCGAAAAATCCGACGAAGCGCTTGCTTCCTATTCTTTTAAGGTAAAGAAGCCTATTATTTCCCCCTCCGCCGGAATGTATTTTTCAAGCGTTACGGGCGGAGAATTGACTGCGGATATAACTTGCGAGACAAATCTTGCAAAAATTTACTATTATCTAAACGAAGAGGGCTCTGTTCCGCCCGTAGTCCCTCAAGAATATAAAGGGGCTTTTAAGATTACTTCTACCGGTAAAGCTATAACTATAAAAGCCTACGGTTCGCTGTCGGGATACGCAGAGAGCGAACTTGCGGAAGCCGTATACGGCGTTGTAGCAGGCGAAAATCCTGAGAAATTAACGACGCCTAGTATAACTTACGATAGCGGAACAAAAAAGGTTTCGATTACGCATACCGACTCATCCGCCGATATAAAATATTCAGTAGATAATCAGGCGAGTTGGATTAGCTATTCGATTCCTATCGATTTAACTCAAACGGCGGTCGTTTACGCTAAAGCGGCAAAGTCGGGTTTTTTTGATTCCGACGTAGTTTCAGAATATTGTTTAGTTACTTTGCCGACTGCGGCGACCCCTAAAATATCTCTCTCATCCGGTACTTATAACCCGCCGGTATCTTTGACTATTGCCTGTTCGACGAGCGGGGCGGCTTTGAGATATACAACGGACGGATCGGAGCCTACCGCGTCAAGTTCGGTATATTCGGGGGCGATAACGCTGTTGCAATCGGCGGTCGTTAGAGTAAAAGCGTACAAAGAGGGATACAATCCGTCGTTAGAAGCTACTAACGTTTATACTATACAAGCCGAACCGCCGACGATTTCTCCGACTAACAATACTTTCGTGAGCGAAGTTACGGTTAATATTTACAGCGGAACGGACGGAGCGGATATTTACTATACTTTAGACGGAAACGATCCTTTGCCAAGCAGTATTCTATATACCGGAGCTTTCACTCTTGCCAAAACTACGACTGTTAAAGCGATAGCGGTAAAGACCGGTCTGGAAAATTCTATAATTAGCCAGAAAACTTTCACAAAAACTGAAGTCGTCGCGACTCCGACATTCTCGCCCGTCGCTGGAACTTACGCTACGACGCAGTCTGTAACAATCGCGTCTACTACGTCGGGCGCGACTATCAGATATACTACCGACGGTTCTACGCCGTCTAAAACTAACGGCGCGATTTATTCCGCTCCGATAAACATAGCCGCTTCGACCGAGTTAAGAGCTATAGCTTATAAAGACGGCATGACGGACTCCGGCGTCAAGTACGGAGCTTATACTATCCCGGGAACCGTCGCCGATCCGATATTTAATATCGCGTCCGGAACTTATCCGGTCGCGCAGACTGTAACTATTTCAAGTCAAACTGCCGGAGCTCAGATTTACTATACGACTAACGGCGCGGTTCCGACTACGGCGAGCTCTCTATACGTCAATCCTATCGACGCGTCCGTCGATATGACGATAAAAGCTCGGGCGTATAAAGACGGCGTTTGGTCTGCTAATACCGCAACGCTTACCCTCGATATAGTTCAAGAACAGGGGACGGGATTGTCGTTTATTACCGCGAAACGTCTGATGTTGGGAGAGACGGGCAACAACGTATCGCTTGTAGCCGGCGAGAATTGGTTTGGTTTTGAGATCGATACGGTCGCTAACGCGGGACAATATATTATCGATACCTCGACGTATACCCCTACGGTCTATATAAACGATCTGAGCGCGGCGGCTACATTAACGGACGGTAAATTAAATTGCGACGCGGAGACAAGATATTATATAAAAGTTACTTCGGCGTCTGCGGTCTCTTCCGTAATATTTAAAGTTTATAAAGCTCCGTTAGCTCAGCCGGTAATCGCGGTTAGTAAAACGACGATTGCTTGCGGCGAGTTAGATAAGAATATTACTCAAGAGCAGAGTTTTACTATATCAAACGCCGGAACGGGAACTTTTAATTGCGCTGTAATCGATAACGCGGCGTGGCTGACTTTGGATAAAACATCTTTAACTTCAGTCGGAACTACCCCTCAAACCGTAACCGTTACCGTAAATACGACGGGCTTAACGGCGGGACAAAGTTATACAGGTAAGATTACCGTAACAAGTTCTACTCCTGACATTCAGGGATCTCCAAAAGAGATTACCGTAACGTTGTCCGTAAAACCGGAAGTCGTTAGCGGAATAAAGGTTCATCTCAAGACTACGTGGAGTACGCCGAAAATTTATTATTGGTCGGTAGTAGCGACTCCGGCTATCTCTAACGCGACATGGCCCGGCGTTGCGATGACGGAGGAGGGAAACGGTTGGTTTGGTTATACTTTTCCAAACGCTACAAGCGCAAATATAATATTCAGCAATAACGGCGCCAGTCAAACGGCGGATTTGTCTCGAACTACCGGAGAGTGGTGGTATAAAGACGGCGTTTGGAATTCGACGAATCCTGAAGGACCAGCCGTTCCGACAATAACGGTTAGTCCGGCGGCGGGAAACGTTACGCAAGCGTCGACTACCGTTACCATAACCGCTACAAACAGCCCGACTTCTATAAAGTATACTACGGACGGAAGCGATCCAAAGACCTCAGGAATTTCGATTAACTCGGGCGGAACCGCGGCGATCAATATAGATACGATAGGGGGGTCAAAAACGTTAAAAGTTTGGGCTCAAAATGCGGCGGGAGAGTCTACCGGAAGTTTTGCTTATACAAGAACCGATCCCAGTTCAAACGTTAAAATATTCTATAAAACTTCAAGCGCGCCGACTATTTGGGTATGGGAGGACAACGGGATTGCAATATCGAGTTCGATGGGACAAAGCTGGCCCGGAAACGCTATGACTCTCGACGCGGCGTCCGGATGGTATATGATGGAAATTCCAAATGCGGTATATACTTTAGGAACGAAGTCTTTGAAAATGAAGTTCAATTCGGGAGCTGAAATTACCAGAACGTCGCCGACTATGCAAAACTGGTTTGACGGGACTACTTGGACCGCCGCTAAACCGGTAGAGGCGCCGGTAATATCGGCGAATCCGTCGACCAGATATTTTACGACGGAAACGCTAAACGTTACGTTGAGTTTATCCGGGGTAGATTCGGGTAAATATACTACCGACGGGACTACCCCTTCGGAGACGGTTGGAACTACATTTTCTAACGGGACGGTAGTAACGATAGGGAGCGGTATGGTAGTTGGAAATACTAAAACTCTAAAGTTATTTGCTAAAAATACCGCCGGAACTACGACTAGAGAGTATGTATATGAAAAAGTTACGGAAATTCCAGTTCCGGATTTTACGTGGGATAACGCTAACGTTTACTTTGTTATACCGGATAGATTCCATAACGGCAATACCGCAAACGATCTGTCTTACGGCAGAGTCAAGACCGACGCGACCGGTAAGAATATCGGAACATTCCACGGCGGAGATATAGCCGGACTAACCGCTAAATTGGATTATCTTGAAGCTCTTGGAGTAAACGCTATATGGATTACTTCTCCCTACGAACAGACTCACGGATGGTGCGGCGGCGGCTCAAACGGAGACTTCGCTCACTATTCGTATCACGGATATTATCCGCTGGACTATACGGCGATGGATAAAAATATGGGGACCGTCGCCGAGATGAGAACTTTCGTCAATACGGCGCACAGTAAAGGGATAAGAGTAGTTATGGACGTCGTATTAAATCACGCCGGATATAACACCTTAAAAGATATGGTTGAATACGGCTTCGGTAAAGCAAAATCCGGTTCTTTAGACGTAAATTGGACTCCGGCAGGAGGTCAAACCTGGCATAGTTATCACGATAATATAGATTATTCAGACGTAGCAAGCTGGAATAAATGGTGGAAAGGTACGGGCGGAAGTTGGGTAAGAGCCGGATTGGGCGACTATACCGCGCCGGGAGGAGACGATCTCACGCAAAATCTTGCGGGACTACCGGACTTCAGAACCGAATTGACGTCGAGTATCGGAATGGCTCAAATCATGATTACCAAATGGGGTATGGAAACTACGGGTTATACCGATTGGATTATACCGTCGGCGACGGGTTTACGAAGCGCGAGCAATACTTCGTCTCCGACAGATTTTGTTATCGACGCGCTTGCCGCTTGGGTTAGAGAATTCGGTATAGACGGCTTTAGATGCGACACCGCAAAACATGTCGAGAAATCGAGATGGGCTCAACTGAAACAAGAGTGTAATACGGCTTTAGCCGAGTGGAGAGCGGATACTTCGAAACCCAAAGGAACTTCAAACGCGGCTACATGGACGGATAACTTCTGGATGACCGCCGAAGTTTGGGGACACGGAGCGAATAAATCTGAGTATCATACCGTCGCCAATTTCGACTCGGTTATTAATTTTTCCTTCCCTAAAGACGGCAACCTCGGGAGCATAGGCGGAACTTGGGCGGGATACGCGTCGAGTATAAACGCCGATCCTACCTGGAATTCGTTGCACTACATATCGTCGCACGACACCGCGTTAAGCAGAACAAATATCAAGAATCTCGGGACGGCTTTAACGTTAAGCCCCGGAGGAGTTCAGATATTCTACGGCGACGAGACGGCCAGACCTTTCGGCGATACCGGATCGGATCCGTATCAAGGGACAAGATCCGATATGAACTGGGACGCGAACCCCGACGTATTGGCTCACTGGAGCAAACTCGGACAGTTTAGAAAGAGAAATCTTTCGGTTGGAGCCGGTTCGCAAACCGATCTGGGAAATAGTACTTACGGCAGGTCTTACGAGGCGGGCGGATTTGTAAATAAAGTAGTTATCAAACTTGGAGCGTCGGGCTCGACTTCCGTAAACGTAGCTGGGTTCTTTGCGGACGGCGACTCGGTCAAGGACGCCTATACGGGAACGACGGCGACGGTTGCAAGCGGAAGCGTAACTTTTACAGCCGGCTCGGAAGGAGTTATCTTGATAGAAAAAGTAACGCCGTAATGCGACTGGCGCGGAATAAGGGAGCGGGCTCTCTTATTCCGCATATTATATAGAGGATACCAAAATGAAAATAAAAAATATTCTTTTATTGATTTTGGCGGTTTTATTATTTGGTTGCGCGAATATAAACAATAAACTTGCCGAAGTAACGACCGCGGAAGTGAAAATAAATGTTTCAAGCAGTAGAAACTGGAGTATTTCGAAATATACCGTTGTTGCGACAAAAGGGGAAGAACAGATTACCGACGATTTTAACGTCGGAGCGCCGATCTCTATGACTTTGTCGATCGGTAGTTGGAATATTTCGGTAACCGGTAAGAACAGCTCAAACAGTTCCGTTTATTCGGGGAGTTCGAACGTCGAATTGACCGAACGTGGGGCTACGATAACGATCATTCTTCTACAAAACAGCGGCGCGGTAAATCTAACGATAAATAACGGCTCCGGGTACGCTATATCTCAAGACAAACCGGGGTATATAAATAAGATCGCGGTAACGGCGAGGAAAACGGGCTTTGACGATATAGTCAAAGAGGTCGCTAATTTTGGAGACGCCGCGCTTTTTACCGATTTGATCGGAGGAGAGTGGGATTTTACCATCGAAGGAAAAGCGTCGAAGATTGATAAAAATTATTCGGTTATATCGGGAGAATACGATACCTATCTCAGGACTACCATACCAAAAAACGTGGCGGTTGGATTGATAAACAGTTACGCTATATCGGCGCTGAATCAGGTAAAGGTTACTCCCGTTTTGGCAAGCGCGCCTTCCGGAGCGATAATTAATGATTATCAATTGTCGCTATCGTGCGGAACAAGCGGCTCTGCCGTTAAATACGCTAAGAATTCCGACGCGACGGCCGATTATACCGCGCCGATAACTCTATCGGGAGCCGCCGGCGATAAGATAAAATTAGTCGTTTATGCGGTAAAAGAGGGGATGGCCGATTCTACAATAACGGAATTAGATTACGAAATAAATTTGACGACGACTCCCACTCCGGCGGCGACGCCTAACGGAGGGAGTTTTCAAGATTCCGTAGCGATAACGCTTACTTGTAGCGATACAAGCGCGGACGTCTATTATACTACAGACGGCTCGGATCCGACTATCAGCTCGGCGAAGTATACGGCTCCCATAACCGTAACCGTTTCATCGACTATTAAAGCGATAGCGCAGACGCAGGGTAAAGCCCCTTCGCCGATAATAAGCGTTCCGATAACGATTACTAAGTCGAAAGTAGCGGCGCCGATAATTCTTCCTATATCGGGAGATTACGACGTTACGACAAGTTTTGAGATAACCTGTTCGACGGCGGGCGCGGCTATTCGCTATACGACCGACGGAACTACGCCCGGCAAAACTTCTACTTTGTATAGCGCCGCGTTTACCTTGACCGAGGGGATCAAAACAGTTAAGGCGATAGCGTATAAAGATAATTATTTAGACTCCGACGTTAAAACCGAAACTTATAATATAACTTCGGCGCCGACGGGTATAAATATCTACGTTGAAAAACCGGACGCTTGGTCGGAGATATGGATATGGTTTGACAAAGATTCCGATAATGTTTGGGAAACTACGGCGTTAAAAACCGCGCCCGGCGATATGGTCTCTTATAGAACGGGATGGTATAAAAAAGAGATCGCTTCTACCTCAAGCGTAACGTTTCTATTTAACGACGGAACCTGGGTAAATAAGATGCAAAACGGAGGGGCGGACTTCGTCGCGACTTCGAACGTCTGGGTATCTAAAACCGGAGTAATGACTACAAGCGATCCTATCGCTCCTCAAAAACCGACGGCGTCGGCGACGCCGGGGGGATGTAACTTTTCGAGCGCGACAATTGTCGTAACGCTTAACTTGAGCGGAGAAAATATTTCAAAATCGACGTATACGCTTGACGGCTCAGATCCTTCGATTAGCGGAAGCGCCGTCAATTTCTCAAACGGAACCGCCGTTACGATCGGCGGCGATATGGCGATAAACGATGAAAAGATTTTAAAGATATACGCCATTAATAACGTCGGACCTTCGACGGCGACTTATACTTTCAAAAAAGTAGAGTATCAAAGTCAACCTTGCGTTATGAAATTGGGAGCTATATATACTCCTGCTTCGACGACTTTTAGGATATGGTCGCCGGATACCGCTAACGTTAAGGTGAAAATTGACGGAAACGAATATAATTGCTCGAAAGTTGCCGATTTTGATGGATATACGGATATTTATGAAAAAGTTTTAACGGGCGATCATAAAAATAAAGAGTATCAATTCTTGATTAACGGAACTGCGGTACGCGATCCTTACGGCGTAATGGCGAAGCCCGGACAGAACGTTAATATCGTTATGGATATTGCCAATATTTTACCGGACGGCGGCTGGGCGGATATTCCTCCTTTGACAAATCGAGAGGACTCGATAGTTTACGAAGTTCACGTTAGAGATTTTACCATCGACTCTTCGTCGGGCGTTCCCGAAAATAAAAGAGGGAAGTTTACCGGTATGACTCATGCGGGTTCGACTTATAGCGGAGTAAAGACCGGTATAGACCACCTTGTCGAACTGGGCGTAACGCACGTTCAGGTATTGCCCGTTTACGATTTTGCGACGCAACACTACAATTGGGGATACGACCCTTATAACTTCAATATTCCCGAAGAACAGTACTCGGAGACTCCTCTCGATTACGAAAACAGAGTGAAAGAGTTTAAAAATATGGTCAACGAATTTCATAAGAGGGGCTTGAGAGTAGTTATGGACGTCGTATATAACCACACCTTTGGCAACGAGATGTTTCAGGGGATTACGATGAAATATTTTGACGGACTAAATCTATCGGGATGCGGCAATTCTGTAGATAGCGGGAAGCCGATGGTTAGCAGGTTTATACAAGATTCGCTGGAATTCTGGGTAAGCGAGTATAAAATCGACGGATTTAGGTTTGATTTGGTCGGAATATTTTATTACAACGAGTACAAAAAGTGGGGAGAATACCTCAATACGGCTTTTCCCGATAGAAATATTATAATATACGGCGAGCCTTGGAACGGATACGCCAGCGATCCAAACGAAGCGCAAAAAATGCGTATGGGCAAATGCCCCGCGACGGCGTCGGGCAGAGTAGGGGTATTCAACGGAAAATACAGAGAGGATATCAAAGGGAATAACGACGGTACGACCCGCGGTTATATGTTTAACGGAACTACCTCGTGGACGGGAGCGATCGCCGTCGGTATGAGGGGCTCTATTATGGCGGTCAAATCGACCAATCCTTTGGCTAACGATTGGGACTCGATGTTTGCGTACGACCCCGAACAGTCGATAAACTACATATCGGCTCACGATAACTACTGCCTATGGGATAAGATCAAACATTGCGGAGAAGATAACGCTTACGGTCGACGGGTGTTAAAATTCGGAAACGCAATGATTTTGACTTCGCAAGGAATACCGTTTATACACGGCGGCGACGAGATGCTTAGAACCAAAGTCGTAAACGGCGTTTGGACTTACGCTCACAACAGTTACAACGCTCCCGACGACTATAATAAATACAGATGGGATTGGAAAGTAACAAACGCCGCAATATTTAATTATCATAAAGAGCTGATAGCGTTAAGAAAAGCGCATCCCGGCTTTAGATTGACTTCGTGGGACGACATTAATAGCAGAATGAGAACCGAAATGTCATCCGCTCCGGCAGGCATAGGCGTCGTAACCAACGCTTCTTTGCCTTACAATGTTTACGTCTCCTTAATAGACGAAAACAACAACGTCGGCGACGGATACGAGTTAATCGTAGTTTTCAATTCCGGGGATAACTATACTTATACGTTGCCTTCCGGAACGTGGAAGAAAGTATTCGATATAAACGGAGCGAAAAACGAAGTCGTAACGACAAGCGCTATATGCGAAGGAACGGCGGTTACAGTTTTTGCTAAGCAGTAATATTTGTTTATACAAAAAAAGAACCGGGACAAAAACTCGGTTCTTTTTTTAATAAAAATAATATAAAAATGTATAAAAAATAATACATTTTTGTTGAATATGTTACCGATAGTAAAGTTTTTTTATTATTAGTCGACCTTATAATGTAATTAATATTGCTTTAATAGTCAATATATCTTGTCTATATAGCTGATATTCTTGTTAATACCAATTATTTAAGATAATTGCGAATAAATTTAATTATGGCGCGTAACTTGCTATTTAAGTATTAAATAACTTTTGGAGGTTATTATTATGCAAAACAAATTAGATAAGATCAACTTACTGGAATTTATTTTTATAAATGAAGATTTTCAAATATTTATGAACAAGAGGAATAGAGCGTTGACTGAAGAAGAAAAAATTCAGATAAAAGAAAATTGGTACAACTACTCTTCGACGTTTACCAGAATGTGGTTGAACTACCTCTCCGACGATAAACTCGACAGACTGTTACAACGAAAGCTTAATCAACATAAGGGGATAAACCAATATAATGAAATGTTTTCCTCTTCGTAATCCGGTTTCGTTTATTTTAATGTAAAAAGTGTCTTGTTCCGGTAAATATCATCGATATCCCGAGTTCGTCGCACGCCTTTATCGAGTCTTCGTCTTTGATAGACCCCCCCGGTTGAACGATCGACTTGATTCCTCTCTCGGCGGCTAGTCTTACCGTGTCGTCCATTGGGAAGAATGCGTCCGATCCCACGACGGCGCCTTTCGATCTATCGCCCGCCCAATCGAGAGCAATTTTAGCCGAAGTAACCCTGTTCATCTGTCCGGCGCCGACTCCCAATAACATTTTATCTTTAACGACGACGATAGCGTTAGATTTGACATGTTTTACAAGCGCTTGAGCAAATTTCAGATCTTCAATATCCTCGCTATTTGGAGCGAGCTTTGTAACGACTTTATATTGCTCGTTTTTTGGAGCGCTCGCGTCTCTCTCTTGAATAAGAACGCCGCCGAGGGCTTTTTTGATCTCAAATAAACCGCTATCTTCAAAAATAATATCTTTCCATTTATCGTATTCCATCAAGCGGATATTTTTCTTTTTCATAAGAATTTCTTTGGCTTCGGTAGTAAAACTTTCGGCGACGATTATTTCTAAAAATATCTCCGAAAGAACTCCTGCGCTCTGTTTTTCGACAACCCCTTTGAAACCGACGATTCCGCCGAAAATCGAGACTTTGTCCCCTTCGTAAGCCGCCATAAAAGAGTCGTAAGTACTGTTTCGAGAAGCCGCTCCGCATGGATTGGAGTGTTTGATTACTACGCAGGAGTTCGCGTCCAGATCCGATAATATTCTTATAGCCGCGGATATATCGCCTATATTATTATAACTTAACTCCTTACCGTGAATTTTTCCGTTTATAAAGAAATCCGATATATTCTTATCGGCAAAAGTTGGGACCGAGTTATAAGACGCTTTCTGATGAGGATTCTCGCCGTATCTGAGGTCTAGAACTTTTTCTATCGGGATTGATAGACTTTGAGCGCCGGTATCTTCGAGAAGCTCGCCGTTCGTCTCTATACTGTACAAAGTCTTAGAGATAACGGAGTCGTAATACGACGTAGTTTTGAAAGTCTCGATAGCCATTTTTAAACGGAAATTTTCGTCAATCCCGTTATTTTTTATTTTTTCTATAAGCTCGGGATAATATTTTGACGAAGGAACGACGGTAACGTGTTTGTAATTTTTCGCTCCCGCTCGAAGCATCGTCGGTCCGCCTATATCGATCATCTCGATAAGTTTGGACATGTCCTTGACGTTATTTTTGATCATATCTTCAAACGGGTATAGATTAACTACTATAAGATCTATGAGATCGACGTCCAGTTCTTCCGACTCTCTATCCCTTTTGCTAAGTATTCCGGAGTGAATTTTTGTATGAAGAGTTTTAACTCTGCCTCCAAATATCTCTTTTTGATTGGTAAAATCCTCTATCTTTATACATTTAATACTGTTTTCATACAAAAGATTGTAAGTTCCGCCCGTTGAAATTATTTCAACGTCGGCTTCCGATAAAACTTTAGCGAGTTCGACGATCCCTTCCTTATCGTAAACGCTCAAAAGAGCTCTTGTTAATCTATATTCCGGCAATTTACGTCTCCTGAAAATTTAATTTCGCCTAATATATCATATTTTTTGGTAATCGTAAATAGTATAGTAGAAAAATCGATTTCCCATCGGTTTTTTGGCGTAATAAAAGAATAATTTTACGTAGAGCAGACGTATTTGGGATAATTTTCGATTATGAGCTCGTATAATAGCCGTTTTCGAGCGGCGATATTTAACAGTTGTGTCATTTTATCCAAAAAGTCGTTTTTCAATTTATCAATCCTTAATTCCTTACCAACAATCTTAAGGAATTCTTCCAATCCGTACTTCACGACGCCGTTATAGAAAAACAGGATAATATCGCGAACCGTCGAAGCCATACCAAATTCGTTATAAAAATAATGCCACCTTTTAATTTGCATATAGTCCGATTCGCTGATTCTAAGGTATTTATCTAACCTTTTATCGTCGGTATTGTCTATAACGGCGTATTCGGAGCGATGATTTCCGATTATCCTTTTCATTTTTGGGATTTTTTTGTTAACGAGGCGAAACATAGTTTCAAATAGTTTGCTGAACGTATTAATTTTGAACTCTTTTAGTAGAAAATCTATGACGTTGTTATTCATAGATTCGGATACTATAAAATGAAATAGATGCTTTTTGTTTTTCATAAAATATTCTCCTTTTCTTTAATATATATAACAACTAAAAGTAGAAAACTCTTTACAAAAATTTGGATAAATTTTTAGAAAATGACAAATATTTTGCTAATTAAAAATATCTGTTTCATATGTGTCAATTTAGATTCTTGCGGAGCTTTGACGCGTATGCGGCGTTTTTTCATCTAGAAACGTATGCGTTCCATATGTGTCAATTTCCTCCCGATAAACCGACGGGCGCGAATTATAATTAATTTTATTTGATTACTAGAACTAAATATGTTAAAACTTAACGTAATTATATAGAATAAAGGTTTATTTCAATGGAAAATTTTAAAGTATCCGTCGTTATTCCGTCGTATAATGAAGAACAGAATATTCCGGTTTTGGCTCAGAGTCTGTCCGGTATTTTGGAGAAATACCCGGATTACGAAATTATTTTTGTGAACGACGGAAGCTCCGACAAAACGCTTGATAATATTAAAAAAACGAGAGAATCAAACGACAAAATACATTACGTCTCGTTTTCGAGGAATTTTGGTCATCAAAACGCGCTTCGAGCCGGTTTAGATGCGGCAAAAGGGGATTGTATAGTATCGATGGACGCCGACATGCAGCATCCGCCGGAGATCATCCCCGATCTTATCGACAAGTGGCTCGAAGGTTGGGACATAGTTTACACCATAAGAGAAGACAGTAAAAAACTCTCCTTTTTTAAAAGAAAATCCGCTTCGATGTTTTACGGTATTATAAATAAACTCGCAAATCTGCAAATAGAAAAAGGCGCGGCGGATTTTAGACTGCTTGATAGAAAAGTTGTCGACGCGTTAAAATTGTTCAGAGAGCGTTCGATTTTTTATAGAGGGATTATCAGTTGGATGGGATTTAAACAACTTGGTATAAGATATAAACCGGCGGATAGACTTTACGGCGAATCCAAATACACTCTTAAAAAGATGTTTGCCTTCGCTCTCAACGGAATAACGTCGTTTAGCGTCGTTCCTTTGCATATTTCTACAGTTTTAGGGATAATCATATCAATATTGTCATTTGCTTATGGATTATACTCGATTATTATTAAGATATTTACTAACAAAACTATTTCGGGCTGGACGTCTATTATGGTAGGCATCTTTTTTTTGGGAGGCATACAGCTCATAATGTTGGGCATCATAGGCGAATATATCGGAAAGCTCTTTATCGAAATAAAGGGGCGTCCCAGCTATATTGTGGAGGAGAAATCTATTGATTAAATACGTACTATTAATTGCCGGAATTATCCCTTCGGCGATGGCTCAGATTTTACTAAAATTTGCGTCGAATTATCCTTTAAAAACCCCTATGTGGTTTTTATTCATCTTTTTGAGTCTGTGCAGTTATGGTTTGTCGTTTATTTTATATACCATAATTTTCAAATATTTTCCGGTAAGCGTGGCAAGCCCCGTAATGACCGTATCGGTAATGTTAGCGGTGTTTATATTCGGCTGGATTATAGGAGAAACAATCTCTCCTCGTCAACTACTCGGATTAGCTTGCGGCGTAGCGTCGATAATATTAATTATTTTTAAATAGGCGGAATATTTTATGAATTTTAAAGATTTTATTTTGCAAAATAAAAACAAGATTATCTCTATTCTTTTTATACTGCCGGTAGCGGTCGTTTTTTGTTGGATAACATTCGACATAAGATTTCGCGTGTATTCCATAAACGAAAACAGATACTATCAAATAATTAATAAGAATAGCGGAAAGCGCCTCGACGTTCCGGGAAGCGCGTCGGGCGATAACGTAAAGATCATTCAGTACGACGCTACGGGAAGCGCCAATCAACTCTGGAAATTTGTTTACGTCAGCAAAGGGCTTTATAAAATAAAAAATAAATACAGCCAAAAATGTTTGGATATTCTAAACGAAAACGGCGTTACTTATCTGGTACAAAATCAGGATAATAACGGATCAAATCAAAAGTGGATTCTTAGAAAATCCGGCGGCGGGTTTTATTTCATAGTCTCTTCCGCGTCTAACAACTATCTCGACGTTCCTCAATCCAGTAAAAACTCCGGAGAGAAAATTATCCTCTACCCGCAAACTAACAACGACAATCAAAAGTGGGAGATAGCGAAAAAGTAAAATATTTTAGAAAAACGTTAGCGAGATATAGACGTTATTTGTCTAACTCGACGACCCGAGCTTCGGGGGCGTTTTTCTTTACCGAAGCGATGCCGTTTTTACATCCGCTAGAGGATGTATAAGATTCGCTTTGTCCTATAATCTCTCCATTAGCCGCTTTTAAAACAAATCTGAATTGATTGTTTTTATCTCTTGAAGTCTCAAATCTCTTATCGTCCTGAGAATTCTTTTTTACAGATTCAACGCCGTTTCTGCATCCCGCTATCGCCTTGTAAGATTCGCCGGTTAGAATGATTTGACCGTTTCTAGCTTTCAATCTATATCTGAACTCCCCTCTCTTATCTTTATAAATCTCAAATTTTCCCGCCATAAAGCCCTCCATAAAATATTTAATTATTTACCGATTGTAGTATTGATTAGAGTATTAGTCAACAAAATTTTAAAAAATTTAGGTAATCCGTCAGTTTTTTGGGGCGGGAAAATTGACACATATGATACGCGCCGCTCCTCGATGAAGAAATCGACGCATATGGAACAAATATTTTTTATTCCCTAAAAAACTGACGGGATAAAAAATTTAGGCGTCGCCGTCGATTTTATTAATTTTATCTTCAATTATTTTTAGTTTTTTTCTTAACGACTCGATCCTTTTTTCAACCTGTTCTTTCTCTAGAAGCAAACGCTCCACCAAATCGTCGGGCTTGGGTTTCTCAAGATATTGAGTTTTGATTACTTCGGGAGTCGAGCCTTCGATAAACGCCGCCTCGACCTCTTTTCTGACCTCTTCGTCTGCGATGCGCGATACTATTTTCATATTCTCAAAGCCGATTTCGGGATTTATATTTAGCGAGGCGAGTTTCATAACAGACCTTGCCGCCGAATTCTGCATGAGCAGGACTCTCTCTACGTAATCTTCAAATCTTACAGCATACTTTTCGCAGAGCATATGCGCGTCGAGCAGAAGTTTGCCGAATTGTTTCATAAGTTCGCCGTTTTTTAATATATAGTCGTTTTTTATTTTATCGGTCAGTTCGGTAAATTCTTTGTTGCTAAAAATCTCGTTGGTATAAATTCCTTTTTTTTCGGCAAGGTCCAGCAAATTGTGGAAAATAGTTTTAAATTCTATGGTATGAGCTCTAGACTGAGCGTATCCTATCGAGCGCGAGCAGTGAACGTGATGGGCGAGTTCGTGAATCGCCGTATACATCATCGAGTTGTCGTTTGAAAAATTTTTGTTATGCAGTATTATCTCTTTTTTTTCGGGATGATAAAGCCCGTTTACTTTTTTACTTTTTTTCCCGGAAAAAAGCAGAGTAAAATCGTCTTTTCCGTCGACTAAGATCAAAAGTTTCTCTTTTACTTGTTCCTGATTCATATTATTTGCCAAACTCCTTTTGTACTCTTAATATCTCGTCTCTCAATACCGCCGCTTTTTCAAACTCAAGATTTTTAGCGGCTTCGAGCATATTTTTTTCTAAAATCTTGACGTATTGAGTTCTGTCGTTTTTGTTAAAAAAATTATACCGCTTCTGTAAATCCTCGATTTCGCCTTGCTCTTCCTTAACTTCGAGGGCTTTTTTTCTATCGAGTATAGATTCGACTTTTTTCACGATCGTCGCAGGGGTTATACCATTTTTTGTATTATAATCAATCTGAATTTCTCTTCTTCTGTTAGTTTCTTCAATCGCCTCTTTCATCGCAATCGACACTTTATCGGCGTACATTATAACTTTGCCGTTAGCGTTTCTCGCCGCCCGCCCGATAGTCTGAATAAGCGACGTCGCCGAACGTAAAAAACCGATCTTATCGGCGTCCAATATGGCGACGAGCGACACTTCGGGTAGATCCAGCCCCTCCCGTAAAAGGTTGATCCCCACAAGAACGTCAAACTCGCCGGCTCTAAGCCCTTGAAGTATTTCAACCCGTTCGATAGTTTCGATCTCGCTGTGAAGGTAACGCGTCTTTACCCCCTTTTCCATCAGAAAGTCGGTAAGGTCTTCCGCCATACGCTTGGTTAGCGTTGTTATGAGAATTCTTTCATTTCGAGAAACGACGGCGTTTATCTCTTCAAAGAGATCGTCCATCTGCCCTTCGGTCGGTCGAACGTCGATAGAGGGATCTACTAATCCCGTCGGCCGGATTATCTGCTCCACGATCGCCTGCGAATTGATATGTTCGTATTCTCTCGGCGTCGCCGACACAAAAATTACCTGCCCGATCATACTCTCAAATTCTTTAAAGTATAGAGGTCTGTTGTCCAACGCCGAAGGTAAACGAAAACCGTAATCGACCAGACTGGTTTTCCGCGCTTTATCCCCCTCGTACATCCCGCCGATCTGAGGTATCGTTGCGTGAGATTCGTCGATAACCGTTAAAAATCCTTCGGGAAAAAAGTCTATAAGAGTCGAAGGGCGTTCCCCTCTCTTTCTTTGAGCAAAAAATCTTGAATAATTTTCAATCCCTTTGCAGTATCCCACTTCGAGAAGCATATCCATATCGTATTCCGTTTTGGCTTGAATTCTTCGCGCTTCAAGTTCTTTATTTTGGCTCGTAAAAAATTTGACCCTTTCGTCCAGCTCCTCTTTTATAAAAGGAATAGTTCGCAACACCGTATCTCTCGTCGTTACAAAGTGCTTTGCCGGAAATATCGTGATCTTGTCCAGTTCTTCAATAACCTTATTGTTCAGTATATCTAGCGCATATATCCCTTCGACGGTATCCCCAAAAAATCCGATTCGAAAACCGCTCTTTGCGTACGCCGGATAGATATCGACAAGGTCGCCGCGTACTCTAAACTTCCCCCTTTCAAGCGCGGCGTCCTCCCTGTCGTATTGAATGCCTACCAAACGTCGAATAAGATCGTCCCTGTCGAGGCGGCCGTCTTTGCGAATCTTTACGCTTAATTTTTTGTAATCTTCTGGATTACCAAGCCCGTAAATGCACGATACCGTCGCGACAATAATAACGTCGTCGCGGGACATTAGAGCGCTAGTCGCCGCAAGCCGCATCATATCGATCTCCTCGTTTATATCGGCGTCTTTCTCGATATACAGGTCTCTCGACGCGACGTACGCCTCCGGTTGGTAGTAGTCGTAATAACTGACGAAATACTCTACCGCGTTATTCGGGAAAAAATCTTTGAACTCTCTATATAACTGCGCCGCCAAAGTCTTGTTGTGGGACAAAACCAGCGTCGGTTTTTGAATTTTTTCTATAACCTTGGCTATGGTAAACGTTTTACCGGAGCCGGTAACCCCCAACAGAGTTTGACCTTTCATACCGCTTGCCAAATTTTCAGACAACAACTTGATAGCGTTTTCCTGATCGCCCGACGGGCCAAACTCCGACGCGATTTCAAATTTTCTCATAGATATTCTACGCTCCGGAAAAGATTATAGTTTATAAACGTCTGTTTGTAAAATATTTTAATCGGTAAATTATTTAACGCTATCTTCGACGTAGAAAGTATACATTTTTCTGATTTTGTCTTTCCACTTTTGTTTGAATGTTTCGGGGGATATGACTTCGCTTTCCTCGCCGTATTTTAGGACTATCGTCATTATCTCTTCAAAATCGGTAACAGGGAGCGTAATTTCGATGTATTTTCCTCTTTTATCGTCAATACCGTCGATTATCGTCTGTTCGTCGCATAACGTCTGGTTCCTTAAGATTCTTTCCGCTCTTCCGTAAAATCTTATTTTTACCTCGATTATCTCCTTATCCTTGCCAAAATATATGCCAAATCCGGCGTTTAAAATGGATTCGATCTCCTCTTTTTTATAGGCGGTCGTATAAGGGGCATCAAGATTCGCAACTTCGATAATTCTGGCCAGTTTAAATATCCTCAAATCGCGTTTGTTGCGGCAAAAAGCGATAACAAACCAAGCGCCGGTATAGTTTTGAAAGTAGAGCGGCTCGATATTTCTATCGGACGCGGCGCCGTCGAGATTTTCGTATCTGATACGGCAACATTTTTGATCGACAAACGAGTTGACAAGCGCCGAAAATATCTCCAGGTTGAAATTCTCAAAATGCGATAGTTTATACGAGATATTCTCGGAAACGGCTCGATATTTGCGGTTTATGTTTTTCTCAATCGTTTTAATGATGTCTTCGGTAACAAACGGGATATAATAGCCGTTTTTGAGAATATTCTTTATTAATATATACGATAAGAGCGTCTTCTCGTCGGCAAAGTTTAAGAAATCAAACGGCTTGTCGTAATAATAATGTTTTTTCTCTTTGGAATAAACGATCGGAGCGTCGAGAGTATATCTCATAAACTCGATATCCTTCCTCGCCATCCTGTCGGAAATCTCAAACTCGTCGGTAATCTCTTTGAGGACAAGAGAGCCGTACCGCCTTATCCGCTTGTCTATGAAAAATATTCTGGATAAATTACTCATAAAACTTCCTTGCTTGGATATACTCGGGAAATTAAACGAAAATCAAAGATCCCTTTGGGGTTGGAATTTTTATACCTTCTTTCTTAGCGGTTTCCAACCATAAATTTATCGCAATCTTAATCTCTTTTAGCGCCTCTTCTTCGGATTTCCCAAATGCGGAGCAATTATCCAATTCGGGAGCTAGCGCTATAAATCCCTCGTCTTCCTCGCTATAAAATATTTCAATCGCGTATCGTCCCATAATAAAATTATATCAATAAAAAAAAATTATTCAATAAATTTATAAAAATTTACGGCAAGGAACATATAGTTCCTATGAAGAGAGTTATATTTAGGATAAATATATTTGTAGGAATATTTTAAAAATTAACAAATTTTTTAAAATAAAAAAATATTCTTGACAATTGATATAATATTAACTATAACTATTTTTAACAACGATAAAAAAGGGATCATTATGATAGAAAAATCGCTATCTATCTATCTATCTATCTATCTATCTATCTATCTATCTATCTATCTATC
>Ga0116185_1000341_pt1 | contig 58306 bp, 52 predicted proteins | sample AD_JPNNA7_MetaG_FD_89754 | JGI IMG/M metagenome (GOLD analysis project Ga0116185, IMG submission 89754) | Active sludge microbial communities of municipal wastewater-treating anaerobic digesters from Japan - AD_JPNNA7_MetaG | ecosystem: Engineered > Bioreactor > Anaerobic > Digestate | place...
CCAACAAACTTCAAGACACAATTGTTGCAGTGATGGACAGCGTAGAGCAGGCCTTGCTCGAGCAAAATCGGTCTGAGCAAATTTCGGGTTTTCGTGTTTCAAAAAACTTATGACGATTCACTTAAAACCCAATGCCCTGTAAAGACCGGATTGGGGAAAATTGATGTCCCCAAATCATTAAAAAATCATTATAATCAAGCCATCAGCCTGGGTGTTGGTTTGCCGGGCAACATAACCTTTTGACACAAGGAGTGTAATAATGAAAGCGTTAAAGTCGATTTTGCTGGTTGTGATTGTGCTCAGCCTGGCCGCCCTGGCCTGCGACCTGCCGGAACTGCCTTTTGGCAACAGCACCGAAGAGCCCAACACAAACCCCGTTCCGGTTGACGGCGGGAATGATGTACTTTTCAAGGATGATTTCTCAAAGACCGGCAGCGGCTGGGATCGGTATGACGACGACGGCTCGGTGACCGATTATGCCGATGGCGGCTACCGGATTCTGGTTGGGAATGAAAACTGGTACAACTGGGCCAATCCATACAAAAACTTCACTGATGTGCAGGTGGAAGTGGATGTGACCAAACAGGCCAATCCTGATGGTGATGCAGGCATCATCTGCCGGTATGTGGATGTTTCCAATTTCTACTTCCTGCGGATTACCACTGATGGTTACTACGCGATCTCGAAGCTGGTTGATGGTTCCGAAACAACGCTGGGCGCCGGTGAATACACAGCAACCGATGCCGTCAACACGGGCGTTGGAGCGGTCAATCACGTTCGGGCAGACTGCGTAGGCAGCACACTGACGCTGTATGTGAACGGCGAGAAACTGGAGCAGGTAACTGACAGCACGTTTGATTCGGGTGATGTGGGCCTGCTGGGCGGCTCGTTTGAGACCGGCGGCGTTGACCTGCTGTTTGACAATTTTATTGTCTATCAGCCGTAAACTCAGTCTTCTGCTTCCTGATGGGGCTGCTTTGCAGCCCCATCAGACTGAGCTTGGGTTTCTTCCTCAAGATACTGGATGAACACATCAATCACCTGGGGGTCAAATAATTTGCCGGAATTAGTCTCAAGGTAGGTCAAAGCCTCATTATGCGCCCAGGCGGAGTGATAGACCCGGTCATGGGTGAGGGCATCCCAGACATCGACTACGGCAAAGATGCGGGCTGCCAGCGGGATTTCTTCGCCTTTGAGGCCCAGCGGATAGCCGGAGCCATCCCAGCGCTCGTGGTGCCCATAGGGAATATCCATGGCGGGCTGAAGGAAGGGGATGTGCGACATCCAATCATGGGCGTATTGGGGATGGCGGCGCATGACCTCCCATTCTTCGGGGGTCAGTGGGCCTGGCTTGAGCAGAATCTCATCTGGAACGGCCATTTTGCCAATATCGTGCAGGATGACGCCGCGGCGAATATGCTCCCACTGCTCGATGGGGATTCCGAGCCGACTGGCGAGGTTGAGGGTGAAGTTGACCAGCCGCCGGGTATGGTCTCCGGCTTCAGAGTTACGCAGGTCGAGTGCCCGCGCCCAACCGCGGATGGTGGCATCGTAAGCTTCGAGTAAGTCCTGATTGGTGCGCTGCAAGCTGGCAAATAAGATGGCATTATCAATGGCAATGGCGGCCTGATCCGACATGGTCCGCAAGAAGCCAAGGCAATCTGCCTCCATCTCTATCTGCTTACGGTGGTAAATTTCCATCACGCCCTTCACTTCGCCTTTGGCAATCAGGGGGAGGGCGCAGTAAAGGACAAAGCCAGCCGAGCGGGCAGGGGGCAGCAGCATTTGCGGGTCAGAGGCAGTCAGATTGACCAGCAGGCGGGGGATTTTCTGCATGGCTACCTGACCAGCGAAATAAGGCGCAAGTGGATAATGCAGGGCGACATCCGTGGTTAGATATTCGTTGAAGCCAACACCGGCAACCCATTCCAGGGTTGATTCCGTTTCGTTAAGCATCAGGATATCAGCAGCATCCACCTGCAATTGGCTTGAGAGGTTTTCCAACAAGGCGCTTAGGACAATGGGGAGTGCTTCGCTGCTCAGGATTGCCATATCGACTGCGCGCAGGGCATCCAGGCGGGAGAGCTGCCGTTCCAGTTCTTTTTCAGCCAGGACACGGTCAGTGATATCGGTGTAAAGGCTGAGGGCTGCCAAGCGGCCCTCCCATTCAATGCGCACCGATTGGATCAGCACGTAGCGCGTGGCGCCGTCGGCGGTTATGATGCGGATGGGATACTGCGACAGAATATCTTCGCCAGAGATTCGGCGCTCATAACGATCTATGACGATTGCCCGGTCATCGGGGTGAATGATATTCCACAAGCTGTGATGCGCCAGTTGCTCAGGCGGGTAGCCAGTGAGGTTATAAATGCGCGAATTGGCAAAAACCAATTTGCCATCACAGATGACGGTGATAGCCTCGCTGGCGTTTTCTACCAGCAGGCGGTATTTTTCCTCGCTGCGGGCCAGTTCGGCGGTGCGAATGTTCACCTGGCGTTGAAGCACGCGGGACCAGAGAATGAAGACCGCCAGCATAAAGACCAGAACCCCTAACATCCAGAGAAGGTAACCATTCTGTTGGATGAAATTTTGGCGCTCGTGAACGCCAAACCATTTTTCATAGAGCTGCTGGTATTCGCCGGTGGTTTTGATAATTGCAAGGCCATTATTCAGGGCGTTGAGCAGTTCGGTATTGCCAGCCTTGACGGCAAAGCTGTAGGGGCTGGTGTAAAGGTTTTGCCCCAGGGCGTAAATACGAGACATGTGGTACTTTTTAATGAAGTAAAGTCCTTGCATTCTGTTCAGCAAGGCGCAGTCGCCGTTGCCCATGGACAGCGTCAGCAGGGCATCGGGGACGTTGGAAACCGTGATGATTTCGCTGGCAAGCCCTTTTTCGAGGAGGTAATCATGCATCAGGCCCCCCTCCTGGACGACAACCCGCTTGTCGGCTAAATCATCTGCGGATTGGATATCGGAGCCGGAGGGGACAAAAATATCAAAGTAGACCTGGGTCGTGGACAGCGAATAGTCGTAAAGGGCATCGCGTTCAGCAGAGTAGGCCATGCCAATGATGGCATCTATTTCACCCATATCGAGCTGGTGGCGAATATCTGCCCAGGGGCCCAGGACAATTCTGACCTCCAGGCCGGCAGCCTGGGCCGCCGCGCGGGCAATTTCGACATCAAAACCGGCTGGCTCTTCGTTTTCCAGGTAAGCATAGGGAGGATAGTTCCAATCGCCACCCATGATGATCACATCTTGAGACGGCAAAGTGGAAGCCGGGGAATGAGTTTGCGCGTTCTCAGGCCCAGTCCCGGCGCCAACCAATGCCAAAGAGAAAACTACCCAAACTGCCAGAAGCCAGAACTGTTGCCGGTAAAACCTGTGATGCCTGAAGCGAAAATGCAGCCCGTTCATTTACGCTCATCCATGATGATAATACTATAGCATGAGTTTGGAAAATTACTACCTCAAAAAGGCGGGCATCTTGTATAATCAAGTAAAATTTGTCCTTATTTGAGGTTAATGATGACAATTTCTCCTGACCCCATTGAAACCCCTGCCCCCGTTGTTCCGCCGATGCCAAGGCCTGCGGCGCCACAGCGCACTACCAGCAAGTGGCGCGGGCTGATTGCCGGGATTGGCGCGGCGCTGCTGGTGATTTGTTGCCTGGGTTTGCTGGCTATCTGGGTGGGCAGCGAATCAGGCGGGTCGGCCTTTTTGGTTGGATTGGCGCTGGCGATTGTGCCGGTACCGCTGTACACCCTGCTGGCGGTATGGATGGATCGGTTTGAGCCCGAGCCCGCCTGGATGCTGATTGGGGCATTCATCTGGGGCGGCGTGGTGGCAACCGCCGTCTCGGCGATTTTGAACACGGCTGGCGGGCTGGCAGTGGCGTTGATGCTGGGGGATGTGGCGGGCGAAATGTTCAGCGCGGTAATGTCAGCTCCGTTTGTGGAAGAGACGACCAAAGGGCTGGCGCTGCTGATCCTGTTCCTCTGGAAGAAGGATGAATTTGATAATATTGTGGACGGCGTTTTATATGCCGCGATGCTGGGCCTGGGTTTTGCGATGATTGAGAACGTCATCTACTACGGGCGGGCTTATTATGAGGAAGGCTTTAGCGGCTCGATGACGCTCTTTGTGCTGCGCGGGCTGATCACTTCCTTCCTGCATCCGCTCTGCACCTCGATGACCGGCGTGGGCCTTGGCTGGGCCCGCCAGACGACCCGCGGCTGGGTCAAAGTGGTCGCTCCACTGGGGGGGTACTTCCTGGCGATGACACTGCATGGGCTGTGGAATTTATCGGCGACGCTGGGCGCCTGGCCGATTGCCTATATCTTTGTGCTGCTGCCCACGCTGCTGGGAACGCTGATTCTGGTCTGGGTGCACCAGAGCCGGGAAGGCAAGATCGTTCGCCAGTACCTGACGCCTGAAATGGAAAACGGCCTGTTGAATCCGGGCGCTTTTGAAGAAATGTACAGTCTGAAAGTGCGCGGCAAGGCGCTCTGGAAGATTTTATTCTCAGAAGGGCTAAAGGCCTGGCAAAAGCGCTTGAAGCTGCACCAGATGGGCGGCGAGCTGGCATTCCATCGCTGGCGCGTGGCGCGCGGAGTGGTCAAAAATGATGAAACGGCTGCGGCAAAAGCAATTGACCTGCAGCAAAATATGCTATTGCTGCAATAAACCTTGTAAATTTACTGGCATTTTACCCTGTAATCTGAGAGAATCGTGGGCATAACCTCATGCGCACGATTCCTCTTTTTCCACTAAGTACGGTGCTTTTTCCAGGTATGCCCCTGGAACTGCACATTTTTGAGCCACGTTACAAACAAATGATTGGACGCTGCCTGGATGAGCAAATTCCGTTTGGCGTGGTGTTGATCCGCAGCGGGCAAGAGGCCAATGGACCGCTGGCAGAGGTGTTTCCGGTGGGATGTACGGCAGAAATTGCGCATGTGGAGCCGCTGTCTGACGGGCGGATGAACCTGCTGGTGATTGGAACAGAGCGGTTCAAAGTTTTAGAATTAAATGACGAACAGCCATATTTGGCCGGCAGGGTGGAAACCCTGCCGCTGGAACCACCGCAAACGCTGGCAGTGCTGCGGGGGGCGCGGCAGCTTCCGGCAATGCTGCGATATTATCTGCATGGGCTGGCAGAGCATGAGGCGGTCGATTTAGATGCAGCTCAGATAGATTTTCCGCACGACCCGCTGGCGCAGATGTATTTAGCGGCGGCGCTGCTGCAAATCCCATCTATCGAAAAGCAGGCTTTGCTGGCTGCTGCCGGGGCGCCAGAGCTGTTGACTGCGCTGCTGCGGTTATACCGGCGGGAAAATGCCCTGTTAAATAGAATTAAGCCGCCAGCAAGCGAGGCGGCGGCGCAACGAGCCTGGTTAAATTAAATAAAAGCAGGGGCTCCAAGTAACCCAACCATCTCGCCCACCGCTTAATCTCTTTAGGCCTCTGAAAAAACTAACTCTCGCTGCCGAACCAACTGGACTTGCAAGAGGCCTATCTCAGCCCGTCAGATTCTCTCTCAGCTCCACTTTATGACTATCGAAATTACCTCGGTCCTTATTTCAGGTTTATCGAGTATTGTCGAATTTCGATTGTAAAGTTTCACCGCTGTGAGAGACGATTTCCCGGCGGAGGGGATGGGAACCTTGAGCAAGTTCCTCACAGGCTATTCCCATGTGCTGCGCCGGTCTTCCTTCGGTGGGGGATTTCCAATTTCTCGGAGCTCCCTGCACATTCAGTATAGGGAGATTCGAGGTCGGAGTCAATAGGTTTGGAAAATTTTAAAGTTTAAAATTTATAGGGGTAAATCGGTTTCGTTTGAGCACCCGGCTCTCTGCTATAATAGCCGATAGTCCAAGGAGGATTGCGCCATGCCGATTCAACACCGCGCCGAAGAAACCCATGCCCGAATTTTGCAAGCGGCAGAAAGCTGCTTTGGCAAAGCCGGGTATGAGGCCGCCAGTGTGGATATGATTTGTAAAGAGGCCGGAGTAACCAAGGGGGCTTTCTATCATCATTTTCCGAGCAAGCAGGCGCTGTTTCTGACCATGCTGGATTTGTGGTTGGGACAGTTAGATCAGGCATTTGTAGCGGCGCGCAACAGCTGCCAGACTGTGCCCGAGGCGCTGGCATTGATGGCGACCCAGAGCGAGATGATTTTTGCAGACCGCCCCAGCCGGTTGCCGCTGCTGATTGAGTTTTGGAATCAGGCCACCCGCGACCCAACCATCTGGCAGGCAACAATTGAACCGTATCGGCGCTATCATCAGTTCTTTGCGCAAATGCTGCGAGAAGGAATGGCCGAAGGCAGCCTGAGGCCCATGGATGCAGACCTATCGGCGCGCGTCCTGGTGGCGATGGCGATTGGACTGATCTTGCAGGGTTTAATGGACCCGACCGGGGACGACTGGGGGAAGGTGACGCGGGACGGGATTGCAGCCTTGCTGGCAGGAATGGTTAATCCAGACTTCAAACCGTGATACAATTCCGGGCTGTTATCGACGGAAGGAATCTATGAAACCGATTACGCTGTTGGCCTTGATCTGTGTGGTATTGGTCTGTGCAGCCTGCACTCCAGAGAAATCGGAGGCGGCGCAGACCGTTGAAGTGTATTTGCAGGCGCTAGTGGACAAAGACGAAACCCGGCTGGTTGCTTTGACCTGCCCAGATTATGAAATGGATGCCCTGCTGGAACTGGATGCGTTTCAGAACGTGGTCACAACCCTGGAGGGGCTGGCCTGTGAAGAAGGCGGTACAGAAGGCGACTACACCCTGGTGAACTGTGAAGGCCAAATTATGGCCTCTTATGGCGCAGAACAGCGCCAGTTTGATTTGAGCGAGCGAACGTACCGGCTGCTGTCCTCAGCAGATGGCTGGCTGGTGTGCGGCGATTAGTCAGGCAGGTTTTTATGGGTAGATTTCAAAAATTACTGGTTGGATTAATGGTCATTGGGTTGGCAACGGGTTGCACAACCAGCCCGGCAGCCACAACGCCCCCGCCCTCCCCGGTGCCGGCAACGGCAACGCCAGAGCCCACCCCCACACCGTTGCCCAGCACAGCCACCCCCGAAGCCACAGCCGCGCAGCCCACAGCAACTATCCCACCCACGGCTGCGCCCGTCGTCATGAACCTGGATCCGGAAGATTGGAAGAACTGGCCGGTAATGCCAGTTGTGCCTGACCATGTGCGCGAAATCTACCAGTTGGGACAGACGCTGGGGAATGATCCCCATGCTTTTTCAATTCTGGGCGACTGTCAGAGCCTGCCGGAGACTTTTCTGGGAGTTTACGAGACTGATCCGGAGAAGGTCAGCCAACTGCCGCTCGAACTTCAGGAACTGGTGACCCAATTTGACGGTTCTTTCAATCGAGAATCACCGACTGTCAAGCTGGGGACGACTGCAGGAGCAATACTCTGGGAGGAGTGGCACGAGAATCTGTACAGTTGCAAATCAAATGAGACGCCGCTGGACTGCGAACTGCGGATCCATAAGCCCGCTTTTGTGATTATCAACCTGGGAACGCACTGGGAATCGCGTAACTCGATGTACCTGCGCAAGATTTTGGATCAGTTGATTGCGAACGGCGTGGTTCCGATCCTCTCGACAAAAGCGGATAACCGCGAAGGGGATGACCGCCTGAACCTGGAAATGGCGCAGTTGGCGGTTGAGTACGACCTGCCGTTGTGGAACTTCTGGGCTGCGGTGGGCGATCTGCCTAACCGTGGGCTGGGGTATCAGAAGGGGAACGAGCATATCGGCGAAGTTTATTTGAGCGAGGAAGGCCTGGAGCGGCACCGTCACACGGCGATTGAAGCCCTTAACGCCGTCTGGCGCGCAGTGAGCCGGTAAGAAGCCGATTATGCCCATCATTGATGATCTATTGAACAGCATCACAAGTGATGCGCCGGTTGAAAATGTGCTGGTAGGCACTTTCTGGACCATGGTATGCAGCCGCGGCTGCGGCATGGCAGCCACCTACAAAAGCCCGCTGGCGCATGGGCGGCAAACGGTGCGCAATGTGGGTGATATGCTGGGTATGTCGGCCCGGGAACTGGCTGAATATGCCCGGTCGGATGACCTGCTGGAAGCCAGCATTGGCCTGGCAGCGCTCAATTCGCTGCTCCCCGAGCCGGGTGTGGCAGAAGTGGAACTCAATGCGTTTGATGTCCTGGCACAGGCAGGGCAGAATCAAAACGTGGCCCTGGTGGGGCATTTTCCATTTGTGGACCGGCTGCGACCCCGAGTGGGACAGTTGTGGGTACTGGAACAGGAACCGCTGGAAGGGGATTACCCGGCAGAAGCGGCTGTAGATTTGCTGCCCCAGGCAAAAATCATTGGTATTACAGCCAGTACACTGATCAATCACACACTGGATGATCTGCTGGCGCTCTGCCCGGCCCAGGCGCAGGTCTTACTGCTGGGGCCCAGCACACCGCTGTCGCCGATCTTATTCCAGTACGGCGTGACCATCTTATCTGGAACGCGGGTGATAGACCCTGCGACAGTACTGCGGTATATCAGCCAAGGCGCATCTTTTCGCGAGGTAAAAGGCGTACGCCTGGTCACAATGACGAATTCTTCAAAGGACTTGACCCCATGACAACTTACGAAACCAAAATTGCAACACTGTTAAACGTACGCCCGGGCCAGGTGGCCGCGACTGTCGAACTGCTGGATGCGGGGAATACCATCCCGTTTATTGCCCGGTACCGCAAGGAAGCCACCGGCAGCCTGGATGAAGAGCAACTCCGCTCAGTGCAAACGGAGATTGAGCGGCTGCGCACACTGGATGAACGCCGGGCCGCCATTCTAACTTCCATCGAAGAGCAGGGAAAGCTGACGGATGATCTGCGCCAGCAGATTGAAGCTGCAGAAAATATCACCACCCTGGAAGATTTATACCTGCCGTATAAACCCAAGCGGCGCACCCGGGCCAGTGTTGCTCGCGAGCAGGGCCTGCAAGGGTTGGCGGACCTTATTTTGCAGCAGCCACGGGAGGGCGCAAGCCCTGAGGAGGCGGCTGAAGCCTATTTGAATGAATCAATCGCCACGGTTGAGATGGCGTTGTCCGGGGCGCGGGATATTGTGGCCGAGACGATCAGCGATCATGCGGGCGTGCGGCAGATGACACGCGAGAAGGCTCTGCATTTTGGCCTGGTGCAGAGTGCAAAGATTGAAGACGCCGAGGACCCCCGGGCCGTGTACGAGCTGTATTATGATTTTGAGGCTCTGGTAGAACGGCTGCGCCCGCATCAAATTTTGGCACTGGACCGCGGCGAAACGGAGAAAGTGCTGCGGATACGGGTGGAAGTTGCAGAACGTGACTGGCAGATTGCGGTGATGGCAAATTTCCGGGGGGATACACGCTCACCGTACTACACCCACTTTCAACAGGCGATGGAAGACAGCGCAGAGCGGCTCTTGCTGCCCGCCATCGAGCGGGATGTGCGGCGCTATTTGACTGAAATGGCCGGTCTGCACGCAATTAACATTTTTGCGACCAATCTGCGGGCGCTGCTGCTGCAGCCGCCGCTGGCAGGACATACGGTTCTGGGGCTGGACCCGGGTTTCCGCACGGGCTGCAAAGTGGCCGTGGTGGACCCCACCGGCAAGCTGCTGGATACCACGACAATTTACCCGCACGAACCCCAGAAGCATTTGGCCGAGTCGCTGGAAACGTTGAAGAAGCTAGTGCAAAAATATCATGTTACGCTGATTACCATTGGTAACGGCACAGCTTCTCGTGAGACAGAGGCCCTGGCGGCACGTTTGATTGATGAAACGCCGGGCGTACGTTACCTGATCGTCAGCGAAGCCGGGGCGAGCGTGTATTCAGCCAGCCCGCTGGCACGCGCCGAGATGCCTAACCTGGATGTGAGCCTGCGCGGGGCAGTTTCGATTGCGCGACGGGCACAAGATCCGCTGGCAGAACTGGTAAAGATTGAGCCCAAGGCGATTGGCGTGGGGATGTATCAACATGATGTGGATCAAACTGCCCTGGGGCAATCACTGCAGGGTGTGGTGGAAGATGTGGTGAACCGGGTAGGCGTGGATGTGAACACGGCCTCGCCGGCGCTGCTGACGCATGTGGCAGGAATTGGGCCCAAGCTGGCCGAAAAGATCGTGGCGCACCGGGATGAGAATGGACCTTTCCGCAACCGGGCTGAACTGCGTAAGGTGCCGGGACTGGGGCCCAAAGCCTTTGAACAGTCGGCAGGTTTTTTACGCATCAATGGCGGCGAGAATCCGCTGGATGCTTCAGCCATCCATCCAGAGAGTTATGGGGCGGCGCAAAATGTGCTGACGCTGGCAGAGATCACCGGGGAGACAGGCACCGAAGAGCGCCGGGCACGGCTGGATAAACTGGTCAAGGGGCAAGACCTGGCTGCGCTGGCTGAGGCGGTGGGCTGCGGTGTGCCAACTTTGAAGGATATTCTGGAGCAACTGGTGCGCCCCGGGCGCGATCCACGCGCGGATACGCCGGCACCGATTTTGCGCACCGATGTGCTGAAAATGGAAGACCTGGTGGTTGGGATGAAGCTCAAAGGAACGGTGCGCAACGTGGTTGATTTTGGCGCGTTTGTGGATATTGGCGTCAAACAGGACGGGCTGCTGCACCGCACACAGATCCCCACCGGTACGCGGCTGCAAGCCGGGCAGATTATCGAGGTCGAGATTCTGAAAGTGGAGAACGAGCGCGGGCGCATTGGCCTGGGCTGGGCTGCAGGATAACCGCCGGGAACCAAACAATCGGCAATAACGTCCTCTATGCGGTAGTTTGCTTTTTAAGGCAGGCTGCCGTATACTGATTGATGTTATTTTTGGAATGAGGAGAAGAGAAGATGAAGAAAGTCTTGATGATGGTTTCTACTGTGCTGGTTATGGCACTGATTCTGTCTGCCTGCAATATGCCGCGGGGAACAACGGAGCCCACAACCGGGCCGACTGAACCGGCGGCAACCATCGTTGCCCGGACGGTTTCGGCGCTGCTGACGCAAAGCGCCATGCTGACACCCCAGGTAACCGCAACCCAGCCGCCGGTGGTGCAGCCAACTGCGGCTGTGCCGACAGCCGAGGTTCCGACCCTGGCACCCACCACTCAGACAACGCCTGTGCTGCCGACCATTACCCCCACCCCACAGATTTGCGACCGGGGGAGCTTTGTGAGCGAGACCATTCCGGACGATACGGAATACCAGCCTGGCACCAGCTTTGTCAAAACCTGGCGCATCAAGAATAACGGCACCTGCACCTGGACCACGGCTTACAGCTTTGTGTTTGTCAGCGGGGATGCCATGGGTGCCACCACGGCGATTCCGCTGCCGAGCAGTGTTGCTCCCGGCGCCACGGTCGATCTCACCGTCACCCTGACCGCCCCGGCAACTGCCAACACCTACCGAGGGGACTGGATGCTGCAGAATGCCTCTGGCGTGCGGTTCGGTCTCGGCGACAAGGCCGATAAAAAGTTCTGGGTGCAGATCAAGGTTGTTTCGGCACCGTTTGCGGTGACATCAATTGCGATGAGCGCCAACCCGTCAAATTACAGCGGCGTCTGCCCGGTGACCATCACCTTCACGGGTGGGATGACAGCCAGCGCACCCGGTACCGTGACTTATTACTGGGAACGCAGCGATGGCGCCAAAAGTGCGACGCAGAGTCTGGCATTTACAGCAGCGGGAACCCAGAATGTGACTTACACCTGGCAGTTAGGCACCACTTATACGGGTTGGGTGAAAATCTATGTGGATGCCCCTAACCACCAATATTTTGCACCGGCTAATTTTACAGTAACCTGCCCGTAATAACCCGACACTGCTTTGATACAAAAAAGGCGTGCAGCTTTTGGGCTGCACGCCTTTTTTAAACCTTCAACAGCGCCGCCAGGGTGGGGATGGAGCGATCAGGATGGATGTGGGATTGGACGGCGTGGTTTTCGGGGGAATCGGCCCGGCGGGTGAGCCAGATGGCGGTGATGCCAACCGATTGAGCGCCCTGAATATCGGCTGGCAGGCTGTCGCCAACCATGGCAGTGCGAGCCGGTGAAGTGCCAAAAAAATCCAGGGCCAGTTGAAAGATGCGCGGGTGCGGTTTGCGAACGCCGACCTCAGCAGAAATCCAAATGCGTTCAAAATAGGGGCGCAGGTTGTCGCGGTCAACGAGGGTGTTGACATCCGCGGCATCGGCAGCATTGGAGATGAGCCCCAGGCGGCAGCCAGAGCTGCGGAGGGCGGTTAATGTGGCATGGGTGTCGGCCTCCAGGCAGTAGTTTTTCTGGGTGACAGCATACATGGCTGCCAGAGACTGGCGGATGGTCTGGGAGGGAACATCTGCAAAGCCTTCAAGCTGCAGGGTTTCTTGAAGAATCTGGGCCGTGGTTATCTCAACCAGGCTGGCTTCACGCGCGGCAAAGTTCTCGGCGGTGCGCTGGCGAAAACGCGCCGCAAAGCGTTCTGGATCAATGGGAACGCCGGCAGCGAGAAGCGCCTGACACAGTGCGGTATGCGATTGAAAGAACAGATCTCGCCAGTGCCGGGTAGAATAGATCAGTGTGTTGCCGAGATCAAAGAGGATCAGGTCAAATGAACGCGCCAATCAATAGCCTCGCTGGGGATCAAAGCGGTTGAGCAGCGTGGATCCGGCGAGGTAACGCTGCAAGTTTTCAATAAAGACAGCCACGGCGCGGTCATGATAATGCGGGGAGATGCCTGCCACGTGTGGAGAAATAATCACGTTGGGCAGCCGCCAGAAGGGGCTGTTTGACGGTAAGGGCTCTTCCGGGAAGACATCAAAGGCGGCGCCGGCGATGCGGCGCTCTTGCAGAGCGTTGAGCAGTGCCGTTTGATCGACCACGCCGCCGCGACCAACCTCGATCCAATAGGCGGTAGGCTTGAGTTGTGCAAACTCAGGCGCGCCGATCAGCCCGCGGGTCTCGGGGGTCAGCGGCAGGAGGTTGACGACATAATCGCACAGTTTGAGCATGGAGCCGATGGCTTCAAACGGGTAAAGACGGGTAAAGAGTTCGCCTTCCGGGTCGCCAAGACCGGGGGCAACATAGCCGGTATCCTGTGGGTGCATCACATCACGCTTGACAGCCAGAATTTTGACACCCCAGGGCTGCAGAAGGCGGGCGGCTTCACGGGCAATGCTGCCATAACTGAGAAAGCCAACAGTGCTGCCGCGCAGTTCAAAGGGCGCCAGCCGCTCCCAACGGTCACGCGGCCATTCAGCGCGGGATTGAAGGGCCGCCATATCGGCCATCTTGTGCCCCAGGGCGAGCAGCATGAGCAGGATATATTCAGATACCTGGGGGGCGGAGGCGCCGCTCATGGTGGTGGCAATCACATCGGGGCGGTGCAAAATGGGTGCGTTGGCGGCAAAATCAACCCCGGAGAGGAAGAATTGAATCCAACGCAGGTTGGGGACCTGTTCGGGAGAGGGCCAAACCCGGTCAGTGAAGAGCACTTCACAGCGCCGCCAGGCGGCATCGTCCACATCATCCACCTTCAGTGCAGGGTGGTAGCTGATGCGCAGGCGGGGCGATAAGGCCCGAATGCGCTCTTGCAGCGCCTCGGAAAGCGGCAAAGCGATTAAAACTTCAACAGGGGAAGGGTTTGTCATGGCGGCTCCTATCCAATTGAGCGCCGGGGCGGATTTTGGCATCCGCCCCGGCAAAAATGAAACAGGTTATTTGAGGTAAATCCCCGTGGGGTCGAGTTCCTCACGGAGGATGCGAAGCTCGGATTCGGCGGGGGGTTCGGTCGTCCGCAATTGCGGGGCAATTTTCAGGTCCCAGCCGGTGTTGGCGCGGGCCTGCTCCACAGTGGCGCCGGGATGCAGGGCCGTCAGGATCATCTCGCCATTGGCGTCGGGCTCCAAAACGCCCAGGTCAGTCACCACGGCTTGAGGGCCGCCGCCGCGCACACCGGCAGCATCACGTTGGGTGCGCCCGCCGAGGAAACCGGCAGAGGTGCCAAAATCCACCTTTTCGGGGAAGCGGCGCTTCTGATGCGGGGTGATGATATAGCAGCGGTTAGCCCAGGCAGCGATCTCCTGGGAGCCGCCCGAACCGGGCAGGCGCACTTTGGGGTGGGCATAGTCACCAATCACGGTAGCGTTGATGTTGCCAAAGCGGTCAATTTGAGCGCCGCCGAGGAAACCAACATCTACGTTGCCGCGCTGGAGGTAGAGTGCGAAGATCTCATACATGCTGCACACAGCCAGGGCGCCGGTCACGAGGGTGGGGTCACCAATGGAGAGCGGCAGGCGCTGGGGGCGAGCGCCAATTACGCCGGCTTCGTAGATCATCAGGAGGTCAGGGGCATGGGTGCGGCGCGCCAGGTTGCAGGCCAGATTGGGCAGCCCAACGCCTACGAACACGACATCGCCATCCCGCAGCAGGCGGGCAGCATTGACAGTCATCAGTTCAGAGGCTGAATAGGTCATTTTAGTACGCTCCATAATTGACGGGGGCAGCCAACTGCTCGGGAACCTGCAGGCGGCGGTGGGTTTCGGCGCCCAGTTTCTGCCAGTATTCGGTGTGGTCTTTCAGACCATAGACCCATTCCTGCAGCCACTGCTGAACAGCTTCGGGCGATTCGCTGATTTTATCCCATTCGAGGTAGAACACGTTATCGCGGTCATAATAGCCCTGGGTATAAGACGGGTGGGCGCAGTGCGGCACATGGCAAACAGCATCCACAATAAAGCCGGGGATGAGGGTCCGGTTGGGATCTGAGCGAATCACGTCGGCATCGACAACTTCTTCGGTGGTGATGATGACATGGCGGGCGGCAAAGGCAACCTCTTTTTGCTCACCGACAATGCCCCAGATTTGAGCGTTGCCTTCAGCATCACAGCGCTGAACGTGGATGATGGCGACATCGGGAATGAGCGGCGGAACCACCACCACCTCAACACCAGTGTAGGGATCTGTCACGCGGCGGTAATTGGGGTTGTGGCGCTCCAGGTCTGTGGCGGCGGTCTGGTTCATGGGCATGAAGGGCAGCCCGGCAGCGCCGGCCTGAAGACGGGTGATCATGCCAAAGTGCGAATATTCTTCGCCAGCCACACTCCCCGATTCCAGGGCGGCCCGGACAATCCGCAGCGAGCCAACACCCGGGTTACCCATGTAGGAGTAAATCACCTTGGCGGCACAACCAGCCGCCACCATTTGATCATAGATGAGATCGGGGGTGGCGCGAGCCAGCACCAGGTTCTTGCGACCCTGGCGAATAATTTCATGCCCGGCGGCAAAGGGGATGAGGTGGGTGAAACCAGCGGCGTAGACGCAGTCACCGTCGTGCACACCCTGCGCAATGGCTTCTGAAAGGGTACACAGTTTGGTCATTTGTTTTTCTCTTTGTCCTTATCGTTAGATTTGTGACGTGAACCGAAGAAACCGGGGACACGAAAGCGGGGAGGTTTGGCCGAACCTGCCGGAGGTGCAGCCGGTGGGGCTTTTTTCTTCTTCTGCAAGACCCGAAAACGCCCGCTGGGGGCGGATTTAGGTTTGGGGCTGCCAATCCAGAGAAAAATGCCCAGGCCAAAAGCCGGCGCGCCAATGACGAGCAGGAGCAGGGCGGGCTGGAGTGCGATGATTGAAAACACAAACATCAGCAGGAAGAACCCGCCCACCCACATCAAAAACGTACCGACCCGGTTTCCAGTCGTCATGCTTTGCGAACGTGCGTGCGGATTTGTTCGTGCATGTAAAGCTGCACATAATGTACGCCGCCGGAGTTCTTGCCACTGGAGCCAGAGCCCTTCCAACCGCCAAAGGGTTGGAAGCCGGGCCAGGCACCGGTAGTGGCGCCCTGCGGGCGGTTGGCGTAGGTCACACCAGCTTCAATGCCATCAAAGAAACGTTCCACTTCCTCTTCAGAGCCATAAACGCCTGCCGTGAGGCCGTAGGAGACATCATTGGCGCGCTGCATAGCCTCTTCAAAAGATGAGACTTTGCCAATGGTGGTGATGGGCAGGAACATTTCCTCTTTCCAGAGCGGGTGGTCATAGGGTAAATCGGCGGCGAGGGTTGGGGCGCAGAAATAGCCGCGTGCAAAAGCGCCATCGGTCAGAACATGCCCGCCAGTGAGGATGCGGCCATGCTGCGCCAGATCGGCAACGAAGCGCTGATAGTCAGCGTAGGAGCTCTTGTTGACCACCGGGCCCAGGTAAACCGAGCGGTCGGTGGGGTCGCCAATCACCAGTTTTTCGGTGAGGGCGGCGAGGCGAGCGGTTAATTCATCGTAAACCGGGGCATCAATGAACACGCGCGAGCAAGCGGAGCATTTTTGCCCCTGCAGGCCAAAGGCTGAGCGCAAAATGCCCACCGCGGCGGCTTCGAGATCGGCATGCCGGGTGACGACAGCCGGATTTTTGCCGCCCAACTCCAAGATGGTGGGGCGCACCCAGGGACCCTGGGCAAAATCGCGGAAGATTTTCATGCCGACGGGCAGAGAGCCGGTAAAGGTTACGCCCGCGACATCGGGATGCTCAATGAGGGCCTGACCCAGTGTGCTGCCGGGGCCGGTGACGAAATTGAAAACGCCGGCCGGGACGCCAGCATCACGCAGACATTCGGCAATCAGGCGGGCGGTCCAGGGAGTATCGGTCGCGGGTTTGATGACCACGGTGTTACCGGCAACAAGTGCGGCACCGGTGGGGCCGCCAGTGAGGGCAGCCGGGAAGTTGAAGGGGCTGATGACCAGCCAGACGCCATAGGGGCGCAATACGGAGGTATTGGTGGAGAGGTAGCCGGTAAGCGGGTCGCGGCCCATTTCAGTGACGAAGCCGTTGCTGGCTTCCATGCGGTCGCAGGCGTAGCGGAAGAGATCGGCGGTTTCGGCGACATCACCGAGGGCTTCCATGCGGTTCTTGCCGACTTCCAGGCTGACCACAACACCCATCTCAAAAATGCGCTGATCCATTAAAGCGGCGGCTTTGCGAACCAGGGCAATCCGTTCCTGCCAGGGGGTGTGACTCCAGGCGGGGAAGGCGCGCTTGGCGGCAGCAATGGCGTCATTGGCATCCTGGGCGCCACCCTTCTGGAAAATGCCCAGCAAGACATCGGTATCAGCGGGAGAGCGATCTTCAAATTTTGCGGCGGCAAAACGCTCCTGCCCGTCAATGATCATGGCATGTTCCTGACCCAGCCGGGCTTTGACCTGCACCAGAGCTTCATCATAGCGGGTGTGCAGTTCTTCGGGTGGATTGAACATCGTGCCATAGGTCAACTTGAATGTATCTGTCATGAAATCCTCCTCAAGCCAAAATATCAGTTACCCTGCCGGTTGTCCGACAGGGTTAAGTATAGTCCACAAAAGGCGGGAAGTCAAAAAGAGCGGATCAGGCGCCGGAAAGCTGGTCGGCGAGGGCCACGAACTGCGGGGTGCGCCAGATTGTTTCAGAACGAATGGGCCAGGGACCGTGCAGCTTATCCTGCCAGCGGGTTGGGATGCCAGATAGACCATACCAGGAGCCCGCCAGCGCGCCCACAACCGTGGCGGAGCTGTCAGCATCAGCACCCAGGTTGGCTACCTGAACCACAGCTTCTTCAAAGCTGTCGGTGGTCATAAAGCCCCAGAGCACGCTCTCCATTGTGTGGCGCACCCAGCCCGTGTTGCGCAACTGCTCGCGGCGTCGGGTGGGCGCGGCCACAATCATCTGGCGCAGTTCGGGGTCCAGCTCAACTTCTTTGAGGGCGGTCTCAAAAGCGGCCTGACGATCAGAGCCGTGCAATATCTCAAAAATCATAATGTTAATGAAGAGACAGGCCGCCACGCATTCGGGATGCATATGAGTGACGCGGCTCTGCAAGATGGAGTCATCCCAGAGCTGGGCGCGGTTATTCCAGTAGGCCACGGCAACCGGCCAACAGCGCATCACAGAGCCGTTAGCAGCGCTGAGCGGGCTGCGCTCCTGGGCGCGATTGGCGGCGGTTTCCCAGCCCAGACCCAGCTTGACGCCATCCAATACCATGGAGGTGTAGAGACCGCAGTCTTCAGGGCGGCGGCGATACCAATCCAAAAAGCGGCGGGCGAGGTCGGCGGGGTCAAGCGGGCGGCGGTTCACCAGGCTTTCGGCCAGAGCCAGGGAGGTTTCGGTATCGTCTGTGAAAACGCCGGCGGATAATCGACCAGGGGTCATTTCGCGAATCAAACGATCTACCGGAGTCGGTGCGCCAAATTCCAAAGCCATGCCCAGGGCATCACCACAGGCGGCCCCGACGGCAATTCCACGCAAGCGATCTCTGGTTTTATTATCCATTACACCACTCCCCAAAATACTCAAATGATTGGTTGCGCCTGCTCTTATTATGCCTGATACGGGTGAAAATGTCCACTCTTAAACGCCCGGAGATGATGATTGGGGGGCCATTTGAAGATAAAAGACCTGCATTTGAGCCCGAGAATACTGCATTTCAGCCCGCCGGGTGACCAGGTCCAGATTGATTTCAGCCGCGTGCTCGCGCAACGGGGGATTGTTCAAAACCAGGACAAGGGCATCGGCCAGGGATTGCGGATTCTCAGGGTCAACCAGCAAGCCGTTAACGCCGGGGGTGATCCATTCGCGCAGGGCCTCAACATCACCGGCGACGGGGAGACAACCGCAGGCCATGGCTTCGATCAGCGTATTGGGGGTGCCATCATGGACCGTCAATGAGATGGTGGCCTGGGAACGGAGGAACAGGCCCCAGAGCTGGGCCTGTGGCAGGGGCGGGAGCAGGTGAACGCGCTCATCCAGCTTGAGAGCAGACATCCACTGCAGCGCTTCGGGCTGATCGGCCATGCCGGGGCAGATGAAATGGACGGATGGCCAACGCTGCAAGACCAGCGGGATGGCCTGAAAGAAAGTATCGGCGCGGGCATAGGCGCGAATGCCACGCGGATTGATAATGAGGGGGTCGTCGGCAGGGAGGTTAAAGGGTTGAAGGATTTGGCCTAACTCGGCGAGCCGCCGGATATCGGACAGGTCCACCCCTCCCCCACCGGGGATGACCCGCGAGGGACGGGCGGGGTCAAAGCCCCACTGCGGCGCCAGGCGAATATCCCGCTGGGCGTCGGCCAGCAGGCCATCGGCGCGGCGCAGGGTCTGGCGGGTGAGGTTCGCCATGGCGCGCGCCTCGGAGGCGTGGAGGGTCAGATCGTTGCCCCAGACAGAGACAGCCAGGGGAATGCCGGCCGGGGTGCGTGAAGCCAACATCCCTTCAAAGGGAATACGCAAGGCGTGAACCAGGTCTGGCTTCAGATCGGCTGCCAGACGCGCAAAACGGCGGATTGAATCAGGGAGGAGCAGCGGACCCAGCAGAGCGCGCCCGCGTTGAAAAATCCGGCGGAAACGCCCGACCGCTTGCCGGAGGCCAGAGCGCCGAGCAGCGCCCCCGCCAGCCATGCCGCCAAAAGCTACCGGCATAATCACCAGATCCTCCACGCCGGGCAGGGCATCGCAGGGATAGGTGGATACCAGGGTGACCCGGTGGCCCAGCGAAAGAACGCCGGTAATCCAATTGCGGGCAATGGGGCTGCGCCCATCGGCAACCATCAGGATGTGCATTTTTTGCGCTCCAGGACAAATTGAATGGCCTGCTCGAAACCGGCGACCATTTGTTGGAGGTTGATTTCGGTTGAGACAATGCGGTAGGATTCAGCGCCCAGGGCGCGCAAACGAAGCGGGTTCGACAGCGCTTCGGTCAGGGTTTCCGTGAGAGCGGTCAGATCACCGGGGGGAACGCGCCAGCCATTTTCGGGGCGCACCAGGTCGTCCTGAGTGCCGTCGCCCTGAGCGGCAATCACCGGCAGGCCGAAGGACATGGCTTCCTGAATCGCGAGGCCACCGGTGCCGGGCAGCACCAGGAGATCGGCGGCGCAGAAAATGGGAGCCAGTTCGGCGCCGTGGCGGGCGCCCAGAAAAGCAGCGGAAGGGTAAACCTGCGCTGCCAGGGCTTCCATCTCCGCACGGGCGGGGCCATCCCCCACAATTTGGAGGCGCGGGCGGAGTGATTCGGGCAGGGCGGCACAAGCCTGAAGCAGCAGGTCTATACGTTTGCGGGCCTGCAAGCGGCCGACGAAGAGCACTGTCAGCGGGGCTGCCGGCGCGGCCCGATCGGGCAGTGGATGGGTAGGGCGCGGAGCAACCGCGTTGGGGGCGACAAAAATGCGCTCTGGCGGTAATCCCAGGGTAACGTACTGAGAACGCCCAGTTTGACTATACGCAACCAACGCGTCAAACTGCGATAAGAATCGGCGCCGCAGCCACTGGCGCACCCCGCCGCCCAACACCGGGGCGCCCAATCCCCAGCCGATGACCCCGGAACCATGTTTTTTCATCCATTGGACGGCAGCCGGGCTGCTTAAATACCGCGGGTTGGCTTCCAAAATCAACACCTGGGGCTGCCAATCTGCCAGCCAGCGCAGCAGGCCGCGTTGATAGCACAGGTAGGCGGGACCGCCAAGCAAATGGCGATTGTCGGCGGGAGTGTGGCGCGCCATGTGCAGATCGGCACTGCTGGCGATCATCTCCTGCGGGCGGGGCTGACCGGCAAAAACGCTCAACCCGCCGGTGCAGGCAGCCGCGAGGGCATCAAAAAAGGCGGCCCGATAAGCGGGCAAAACCCGCTGAACAATACCCACGCGCGCCGGGATTGGACTCATAGAATCAGCACCCGCACCTGCGACCCGTCGGGGTGTTTTTCAACTTCAATGCGGGCTGGAAAAGCGTCTTTGAGTTCTTCGAGATGCGTAATGACCAGGATGCAGGCAAAATCATCCCGCACGAGGTTGATGGCCTGCACCAGGCGCGCCCGCCCGGCGGCGTCCTGGCTGCCAAAACCTTCGTCAATCACCAGCATTTGAAGGCGCGAGCCGGCGCGCTGGGCCAGAATGCGCGAGAGGGCCAACCGGATGGCAAAGTTGACGCGAAAAGCCTCGCCGCCGGAAAAGAGTTCATATTCACGGGCGGCGCCGGTTTCATCCCGAATGAGGATATCAAGGGTTTCTTTCTTGTCCTCACGTTTGGCGTCTTTGAAATCGCGCTGGGTGTGAAATTCGACCGTCATGGCGCCGCCGCTCAGTTGTTCAAGGATGCGGTTGGCCTGTTCCTGCAGCTCGGGCAGGGCGTTCTCAATCAGGCGGGCCGGGATGCCATCCTTGCCAAAGGTGCGCTCCAGTTTTTTGAGCAGTTCCACCTGATAGGCCTGGGCTTCACGTTCAGCGGTTTTGATTGTTTTGCGTTCACGCAGGGTGGTAAGCACCTCAACCGCCTGCCGGGCGCCGCCGACCTGCATACGGGTCTGGTTTTCCTGCTCTTGAAGGCGGTAAAAAGCCTGTTCAACATCATCCAGATTTGGGACGCCTTTGGATTCCTGCTCCAGACGCTCGGCGGCCTGCTGATGGGCGGCTTTTTGTGCATTGGCCTCGGATTGCGCCTCGGCAAGCTGCTGCTGCAAACCGGCAATCTCGCGCGCCAGGGGTTCGAGGGCGGCACGGGCGGATTCAATCTGGCGGACCTGCTCCTGGCTGCCGCGCCCAGACTGCTCGGTGCGGCGGGCCACATCATGGGCGGCAGCATCATACCCCAGGGTTTTGAGTTCAGCGTCCACCTGCGCCAGTTCGGCGCGGGCCTGGGGGGCAAAGGTTTCGGCGGTTAAAAGGTCATTCACCTCCCTGAGGCGCAGTGCCGCGCCCTGCTCCCAGGCTTCCAGGGCGGCGGCCATCTGACTGCGGCTGGATTCAAGCTGGACACAGTTTTTGTCGAGACGCACCTGTTCAGTTTCAAGCTGGCGCAGAGCCTCCAGTCGGGATTCAAGGTCGCTCTGGGTTTGCTGGGCGGTGCGCGCATCGGCGATGTTCTGACGATAGCGAGCGCCCATCTCGACGCCGCGGGTTTTCAGTTCGGCAATCAGGCGCTGGCGGTCTTCCGGGCCCAGTGCCTGACCGCAGAGCGGGCAGTCGGCGCCGCTGGCAGCTTCGAGGCGATCAATGCGCTCTTTGAGCTGGTCCATTTCGGATTTGAGGCTGCGGTTTTCAGACTGGGCATCGGACTGGCTTTGAATCAGGGTGCGCAGTTTTTCTTCGAGCACCGGGCGCTCGGACAAGTGCACCCGATTTTCTGCCATGGTGACAATCAGATCGGCCATTTGGGTTATCAAGTTTGGAAGCCGGGCGTCGAGTTCGGCCGCGTCGGTCTGCTGCCGCAGCAGGGTGCGGCGCTCCTCAGCCAGCCGAGAACGCTCTGATTCAATCGCCAGGCGGGGTGCTGAGCGGCGCTGTTCTGCCTGGTGGAAGCTGGCAGCGAGAGCATCCCAGCGTTCCAGCTCGGCGCGGGCAGCCTGCCAGGCGGCTTCGGCAGCGTAGGCAGCATCAGCATCGGCAAGCTGGTGCTGATAACGCGTCTGGTCAGCGAGGCGCTCATCCAGACGCAGCGAGAGCGAGGATGCGCGCTGATCGGCTGCGGCGGCCTGTTGCGCCAGCATTTGAACCAGGCGCTGCTGCTCGGTGAGTGAAGCCGCCAGATGGCGCAAGTGTTCCAGGATGGATTCCTGGGTTTTTCGGGCGGTCATCAACTGCTCCAGGGAAGCTTCAAGCGTTTGCAGGCGAGCCCGGCGGTCTTTTTCCTGGGCCAGCTCAGCATCAATCTCTTGAAGCTGGGCATCGAGGGCGGCGAGATCGGTTTCGGACCGGCGGCGGCGAATTTGCGCCTGTTCGCGATAGCGCTCCCAGGCATCCAGTCCGAGCACACTGCTCAAGATTTGCTTGCGCTCGGCCGGGCGCTGCTGGGCGAATTGATCGGCCTTGCCCTGCAGGAAGAAAGAGGCATTGGTGAAGGTTTCATAATCGAGGCGCAGAATATCTTGAATGCGCTGCTCAGTCAGGCGCAGGGTGGCCTCGGTAATGGGACGATAGAGGCCTGCCTCTGTCTGGATGCGCAATTCGAGGGCGGTGGTTTTATCGCGTTTTTTGGAGCGGGCCACCACATAACGATTACCCTCATAATCAAACTCAAATTCGACGGTTGCCTGGGCGGAGTGGGAGTGTATCAGGGCGTCATCACGGGCGCGCGCTTTACCAAACAGGGCCCAGGTGATGGCATCCAGCAGTGAGGATTTACCCGCGCCATTGGCGCCTGAGATGCAGGCCAGATTGAAGCGGGTGAAGTCCACGCTGACAAATTCGTGATAAGACAGGAAGCCTTCGATTTTAAGGGTGACCGGGATCATGGTTTATTCCGGCTTTTCTGCAGGACTATCCGAGGCAGGGATGACAAGGATTTTATCCACCCGGCGGCCATCCATGTCCATCACTTCAAAGCGGAGGCGGCGCCATTCAAAATGCTCGCCAGAGACCGGGATGCTGCCGAGCTGGCTCATCACAAAGCCGCCCAGGGTTTGATAGCCCAGCCGATCTTCGTCGGGAAGATCATCGAGGTCGAGCAGTTCCTTGAAATCATCCACCTGCATGAGGCCGTCCAGCAGCCAGGAGCCATCCTCGCGGCGAATGGCCTGCGGCTCGGCGGCATCGCCAGCCTGGGGGATGGCGCCCACAATGGCTTTGAGAATATCATACAGCGTGACCATGCCCAGCAAACCGCCATATTCGTCAATGACCAGGGCCACATGCATGCCGGCATCTTTCAGCATTTGTAAAACTTTGAGGGCAGACATGCTGTCGGGGACAAAGAGCGGCGGCTGAAGCAGTTCTTCGATGTCCACCGGCGCAGAATTTTCCATACAGCGGGTGAGAAAATCACGGGCGAGAAGAATGCCCTGGACATTATCCAGGCCGCCTTTGCCCGCCGGGAAGCGGGTATGGTCGCTGACAATAATCTGACGGCGGATCTCTTCAAAGGGTTCGTCCAGGTCAATCCATTCAATTTCGGTGCGGGGGGTCATCAAAGCATCGACATAGCGCCCGCCCAGGCGAAAGACGCTGGAGACCATATCCTGTTCGGCGGTTTCAAAAATACCCACCTGGGTACCCTGCTCCATCAGGCCTTTGATTTCTTCTTCGGTGACGGGGGGCTCTTCGGAGGCCGGTGCGCCAATCAGCTTGAGGCCAATATCGGTGGACCAGGAAAGCAGGTGGACGATTGGGGCTGTCAGCCGGGCCAAAACCCGCATCCACGGGGAGACGCGGCGGGCAATTTTTTCGGGGTTGGAGAGCGCCAGGCGTTTGGGAATCAACTCGCCAATGACGAGCGAGAAGTAGGTGGTCAGCAGGACCACGACAGCCAGTGAAAGACCTTCAGCCGCCGAGGCGAGCCAGGGGATTTTCGAGGCGGCAACCACTTCGGCAAGGCGTTCAGCCAGGGTTGCGCCGCCAACAGCGCCGGTGAGGACGCCGATGAGGGTAATGCCAATTTGGACTGTGGACAGGAAGCGATTGGGGTTTTCGTTTAATTCCAACGCGGCTTTGGCCCCGCGGTCGCCATCCTCAGCACGCTGCTGCAAGCGAAGCTTGCGGGCTGAAATGACTGCAATTTCTGACATGGCAAAAACGCCATTCAGCACCAGCAGTAGAAAGATCAGCACAAGCTCTATAACCGTATTCATGCGGTGATTATTCTCCCTCCATGCCGTCTCCGGCAGCAATGACCCGGGCAGCCAGGCTGAGCAGTTCTTCTGCCTGAGCCGAGGTCACTTCTTTATCATTTTGCCAGTAGAGCGCCAACAACTCCAGCGGCGACAGCCCCATCAGATGCTCGCCTGGCAGACGGGCACTGACGGCAACCTGTGGGCGGCGAACCAGATGAAATTCAAGGGCGGATTCGCAGTGCCGGCGCAGTGCGGCTTCGTCAATTTGAGCTTCCCAATCACGCGGGTAGGTGATGACCAGGCGGACCATTGCCCCGGTCAGAGCCGATGCGGGGGGCAAGACAGCCAGACACTGCTCCATAACCTTTTGATGACTGGTCAATTCAATGGAGCGATCCATAAAGCTGCGGCCTTTTAACGGACGATGATCCAAATCCGTTTTACCGCGGGAAACAGCGGCAATGACGAAACCTTTTTCATCTGCGGCCTCGCCAAAATCAACGCGTTCAATCGAGCCGGGGTAGATGACTGGCGGGTGAGCACCGGGATTGAGGTTCTGGGCTTTGTGAATATGGCCGAGGGCAACATAATCCAGGCGGGGGTCGCGCACCATTGAACCGGGCAGCACCAGATCGTTGCCAAGCATGACAGCGCGCTCGCCGCCATAGACTGCACCCTGCACCGAGGCGTGGGCGGTCATAACAGTTGGCAGGGCCGGGTCGAGTTGATTCAGCCAGTCTTGAACCAGAACGGTAAGGCGGGCTTCCATCTCCTGATAGACATCGCCATTTTCGGCAGACTGCCAGCCAAGCGCAGCCATGAGTGCGGAACGAGAGACCCAGGGGATGGCAAGGAGCTGCAGGGGCAGGCCCCAAAGCTGCTCGGGGGTGAGAAATTCGGGGCGGCTGATGACGCGGATAAAGGGAACCGCCAGGGTTTCGTATTCCTGCAGGGTGTGGGCGCGCCCCACCGCCGGGGAAAGGTCATGGTTGCCCACCAATAGCAGGGTGGGGATTTGCGCCTGAGAAAGGCGCATCATGCGGCGGCCCCACTCCCTTTGAAAAGTGGGGACGGGGGTGCGGTCTTTATAGGCATCGCCGGCGAAGATGACCAGGTCTACATGTTCGGCAATGGCGGTATCGACGATTGTGTCCAGGGCTTTAAGAAAGTCCAGGACGCGAACGGGCAGGCCGGTTTCGGGGTCATGGCGCCCCTGGGCGGCCATATCAATATGGGCGTCGGCAAAGTGAAGAATGCGAATCATGGGGTGGGTTGAGTCACCGGCACGCCGAGCAGGTTGGCCTGCTCGACGCAGGGGGTGAAGTCGGGGTGGTATTGCAGGCAGGTGGTCACATCAGCGGCAGCGTTCTCATAATCTCCGAGGGCATAGTGGGCCCGCGAGCGCCAGAGGAAGTTTTCTTCCAGGTAAGGCTGGTCGGTTGATGAAATGGTGGTATCGGCCAGGTTGACGATATCTTGATAGCGGCCGGTGTAGTAGTAGGCAAAATAGGGGCCGGTTTGGTACCACATCATGCGCCAGGGGCGGTCTTCTTTGGGCAGGGCAGCATAAAGCTCAAAAGCCTCATCATAGGCCCGGGCTGCGCCGCTGTAATCCTGCAGGCGCATGAGACTGGTGCCGTAGTTGAAGGCGGCGAAGAACTGCGCCTGACCGGTGAGGGTCTGGACCTCGGTAGAGGCCAGGCTGGCAGCAATTTGATACGAGGATACGGAATCGGTGTAATCAGCCAGAACGGCGCGCAGTTGATCTTCCTGCTCTGGGGCGTAAACAACCAGCAGGATGAAATTAAAAGGCCGCCATTCTTTTTCCAGGTCAGCATAGGCAACGGACAGGGTGGGCTTATCGGTTTCGCCGAAGTACGAATCCAGGGCAGTGAAGGTCTGGGTGGCGTCATCGTAGCCAACCAGAACCTGATAATGGCCCATCCAACTGACCACGCCAGAATAATCTTTGATGTACACGCCCTTTTCGACCAAAACGGGGAAGCCATTGGCCAGCAGGCGGCGGGCCAGCTCCAATGTGCTGCCCTCGCGCACCAGGGCGCGGAAATAGGTCTGGGTATTGACGTACTCGGCCAGTTCGTAGGGCATGACGTTTTTGTCGCGGTCAAAGGGTTTGACGTAGGCACCAATGTCGGTCAGGGCGCCATCCCAGCCGTAGTAGGAGAGGGACATGGCAAGGTTAGCCGGGGCGCAGTAATTCCAGTAGCCGTGCTGGGAGAAAAACGTCCAGCCAGAGAGGGCGGAACCCAGCGGCAGCGCCGTGGGAGCGGTGGTCGGCAAAGGAGTGTTGGCCTGAGGGGGCAGCGGGGTGGCGGTGGGCAGCGGCGAAAGCGGGGTGGGCGCAAGGGCATTCATCGTCGCCTGCACCATGGCATCAACGGTGCTTTCAGGTTGGAAAACGGCTTCTTCGGGGGGATTGAGGGCATAGCGGATGCGCACGCGTAACTGCTCAAGGCGCCAGAGGACAGGTTCTCGAAGTGCGGGGATGGCAAAGACCATGGCCGCCGACAGGACCAGGGCGCTGGCAATGACCCAGAAGATGAATTTCTTTTGGTTGAGATGTTTCTTGTGCATGTTGAAATTATATCATCCCTCGAGGAGGCCGAAAGCCAATCCGGGGCGGAGATGAAATCATCAGATGATTCAGGTAATCGTGGATTGAGATGGTATAATTTATTGGTTTGATCTGCAATGGGTCAAACAATTTTGAGAGAGACATGAGGTATTTGATCATGCCAAACTATCGTCTGGATATTCCGAATCAATTCAGTCTGCCGCGGCGGATTGGGCGGCTGGGAGAATTGGCCTATAACCTGTGGTGGGTCTGGAATCCGCAGGGACAGGCTCTTTTTGCACTGGTGGATAAATCACTCTGGAATCAGGTCAATCACAACCCGGTAGCGTTCCTCAAAAAAGTAGAGCGAACCCTGCTCAACGCGGCTTCTAATGATAAGGCTTACCTGGAGATTTACGACCAGGCCATGCGAGATTTTGACGCCTATATGGCGGCGAAAGATACCTGGTACACAACGACATTCCCCAAGCTGGTCAATCAGCAGATTGCTTATTTCTCATTTGAGTTTGGGCTGCACGAGTCGCTGCCCGTTTATGCGGGCGGTCTGGGTATTCTGGCTGGCGACCATCTGAAGGAAGCCAGCGATCTAGGGATGCCGCTTGTGGGGCTGGGTTTTATTTACAATGAGGGCTATTTCGTCCAAAAAATCACTGAGGACGGCTGGCAAGAAACGAGCAGTTTCTACCTCAACTTTGAGGAAATGCCGGTGATCCCGGTGACGGACACGGAAGGGAAGCATTTCACCGTCTCGATTGATCTACCCGGGCGGCGGGTGACAGCCCGGCTGTGGGCTGTGCAGGTTGGGCGGATCAAGCTGTTTTTGATGAATACGAATCTGGATGAAAACAACCAGGCTGACCGGCAACTGACTGCCCGGTTGTACAGCAATGATCCAGAAGTGCGGATTGCCCAGGAAATTTTGCTGGGCATGGGCGGCGTGCGGGCACTGCGGGCGCTGGGTTATACGCCCAATGCCTGGCACATGAACGAAGGCCACTCAGCCTTTCTGGCGCTGGAACGGGCTTTAGAATTTGTCAAACAGGGGCTGACCTTTGAGCAGGCCGCGGCGGAAGTTCGCAAGAACAACATTTTCACCACGCACACGCCAGTGCCGGCAGGCAACGACCAGTTCCCGTTATGGCTGGTTGATAAGTACCTCAGCCAGGTCTGGCCGGAACTGGGCCTGAGCCGGGATGATTTTATGGAACTGGGACGGCAGACGATGCCCTGGGGCGAGAGCTTTGTGATGCCGGTTCTGGCCCTGCGGCTATCAGAAGGCCGCAATGGGGTGTCGGATCTGCACGGGCAGGTTTCTCGCAAGATGTGGAACTTCCTGTGGCCGGACCGGCGAGCGGAAGCGGTGCCGATCACACATATCACCAACGGCGTGCATATGCCGTCTTTCCTGGCGCGGCGGATGCGGCTGTTGTTTGACCAGTATCTGGGCGCCGACTGGATGGCCCGGATGGATGACCCGGAAACCTGGGCCAAACTGGACGATATTCCAGCTGAGCAGATCTGGGCTGTGCGGCGCCATTTGAAGCGCAAGCTGGCGATCTATATCAACGAGCACTCGCGGCAACTGTGGCAGAGCGGGCGCAACACCCCCGCCCAGGTGCTGGCCAGCGGCGCACTGCTGGAGACCTACTCCCTGACGATTGGCTTTGCGCGGCGGTTTGCAACCTATAAGCGCGGTTACCTGGCGCTGAGCGATTTTGAGCGGCTGTTGAAACTGCTCAATAACGCCAAGATGCCGGTGCAGATCGTTTTTGCGGGCAAGGCTCACCCGGCGGATGAACCCGGCAAGTTAATCATTCAGCAGGTTTACCGGGCGGTCAAAGACTCACGCACGGGCGGGCGGCTGGTTTTCCTGGAAGATTACGATATGAATATGGCCCGCTTCCTGGTGCAGGGTGTGGATGTTTGGATGAACACGCCGCGGCGGCCCAACGAAGCCTCTGGCACATCGGGCATGAAGGCGGCGATGAACGGCGTCCTCAATTTCTCGGTGCTGGATGGCTGGTGGCGGGAAGGCTACAACGGGCAGAACGGCTGGTCCATTGGCGAAGATGCTGATACCCCGGATGGCGAGCAGCAGGACCGTCAGGATGCTGAAAGCCTTTACACCACGCTGGAAAAAGAGATCGTGCCGCTTTACTACGACCGCTCGGCAGATAACCTGCCGCTAGAGTGGATTGCCCGGATGAAGGAATCGATCCGCACCCTGGCGCCACAGTTCTCCACCCGGCGGATGGTGAAAGAATATATGAATGCGTTATACCTGCCAGCATTGACCAGTAAAAAGCACTGATCCCTGGCTAAGGAGACTGTAATATGGAAAATATTTTATCAGGCCAGGCGGTGCTGCTGGCACTGCTGATCTTTGGGCTGCGCATTGTAGATATGGCGCTGGATACCCTGCGCATTCTATTTGTGGTGCGCGGGCGGCGGAAACTGGTATGGGTCTGCGGATTCTTTCAGGCCCTGGTCTTTGTGATTGCGCTGACCACCGTACTCAGCAACCTGGACAGTATTCTGAACATTCTGGCGTATGCGGCTGGTTTTGCCACCGGCAACGTGATTGGGATGTATATTGAGGAGCGGCTGGCGCTGGGGCACATTCAATTGACCATCATCAGCAGTTCACGTGGGGCAGCCATTGCCGAACAACTGCGGGCCAGCGGCTTTGCCGTGACCGAACTGCCCGCCCGCGGGCGGGATGGGGTTGTCAGCCTGTTGACGGTGAACGTGATCCGCCGGAACGTGAGCACCGCCGAAACCATTGCGCTGGAGAACGACCCGGAAGCCTTTATTACTGCCGAAGAAGTGCGCCCCATGCGGCGCGGCTTCTGGCGAGCCTAGCAAGCCTTAGCGGTTCAGGGTTCAAAAACGCCGATCAAAACAAATTCGCCGTCGTCCACCTGGAACAAAAAAGCCGGGCGGACGACGTCGCCGTATTGGTTCAACGAGATTGTGCTGCTGAGGCCTTCAAAATCCTGGATGTCGAGCAGGGCCTCGGGCAAGCCATCGGCAGAGCCGCCGGTTTGCTCCAGGGCGTGGGCTAAGACCATCATCGCCTCGTAGGCCTGGCCAGCCGTAAAGTTTGGTGCAAAGCCAAAGCGTTCCAGATAGAGGGCCTTAAAATCCTGCATTTGCTGGCGCGGGCTTTGAATATCAAAGGCGGCAGCCAGTTCAACGCCCTCAATGGCACGCCCCCCGGCCTGGAGAAAAGCATCTGAATAAGCCCAATCGGAGCCGTAAAAGGCAGCGGTGGAGTCTAATAGTTGTGCGCGCTGGATGATGACCGCCGTATTGACCGCCGAGGCGACAACCAGGATAGCTTCGGGCTTATCGGGCAGAACAACGTTGAGGACATCTTCAGCATCCAGGATGGCATCGGCTGAGATTGCCTCTATGCGGGTAATTTTCCCACCGAGACGTTCAAACTCCATCTGAACGCCTTCAGCATAGCGTCTGGCATAAGCATCATTATCGGCATCATAGATGATTGCCAGGGTATGCTGCCCCCCGGCGTAAATGTGATTTGCCAGGGCAATGACATCCAGGGTGTTATCGGCGCAGACACGGAAGAAAAGGTCATCAATGCCGGTGAGGGATTGGCTGGAGGCCGATGGGCTCAACATTACAATCCCGGCGGGCTGGGTCACTTCAAGCCCGGCGATGGTCTGAGACGTAGTGCTATGTCCAATAATTGCCACCACGCCCGCATCCACCAGTTCCTGGTCCACCTGTCGAGCAACATCTGGTTTTCCGGCATCGTCTTTGACAATGATTTCGATGGGATGGCCATCAATACCACCGGCGGCATTGATTTGCTCCGCAGCCAGCAGGACACCATTGCGGGAGCCAATGCCAAGGTCTGATTCGCGGCCGCTCAATTCACCGGCAAACCCCACCTGCACCGGCCGGCGCCAGAGGCAGGCTGACAATAAAAGCAGCCAGCCCAACAGCACCATGCAGCGAAGCAAGCGGCGGGGCTTCATTTTTCTGGCCTAACCTTGAGCCGCAGCCCTTCTACGGCAATGACTTCTACGGTTTGACCGGGCAAGATGGGTGTGGTTTCACCTTCTGGCAATTCGGCCACCCAGTTTTCGCCACCCAGGCGGACCTGGCCACGCGGCGCAATGGCTACGCGCACAACGCCGCGCTTACCCACCAGAGTTTCTTTGCCCATAATCGAAGGCGCGCGCATGGCTTTCAATGCCAGACCGACCGCAAAGGAAAACGTGACGGCGATAAAGATGCCTGTGCCCACCACCAGCGGTACCGAGATGCGCGGGACGCCAGGAATGCGGACTGAATTGAACAGCACCAAGGCGCCGGCAATAAAGGACCCAACCCCGGCAACTGTGAGGGCGCCATGGGTGGGTGCTTTAAGGTCAAGAATGAACAACACAAAGGCAATCACCAGGAAGATCAGGCCAAACCAGTTGACGGGCAGGATGCCCAGGCCATAAATGGCCAGCGCCAGACAAACGGCCCCGATGAAGCCAGCAACCCAGCCGCCCGGGCTGGACAGCTCAATCAGAACCGCTTGCACACCAATGGACAGCAGCAGAAAGACCAGGTTGGGATTGGTGAGCAGTTGAAGCAGTTCTTCGATAAAGGTTTGTTCAAGTGCTTTTGGAGTCAGATCGCGAGTGTTTAGGGTCTGGTTTGCGCCGTTGACGAGCACAACCTGCCCGTCCAGTTGATTGAGCAGGTCGGGTAAATCAACGGCAATGCCGTCAATCAGCCCGACTTCCAGGGCCTCGCTGGCGGCGGCGGCGCGGGCGTTCTGGATGGTATCTTCAGCCAGGGCAACGGCAGCGGGGCCGCGGCGCTCGGCGTAACTGCGGACCTGGGCGCTGAGAACGTTTTTGATCTTGGCATCCATGGTTTCGCCAAGGTCGCCACCTTCACTATCCACCGGGCTGGCTGCGCCGATGATGGTTTCGGGTGCCATGTAGGCGGCATGCGCCGAGAGGGTAATGATGGTGCCGGCGCTGCCCGCCATGGCGCCATTGGGGGTTACATAAACGACAACTGGAATATCGCTGTTGCGGATGAGGGTTACCATCTGATTCATCAGATCAGTGCTGCCGCCGGGGGTATTTAATTGCAAGATCACCAGTTCGGCGCCTTGAGATTGAGCCACCCCCAGCCCACGGTCAAGATACTGAACCAGAACTGGCGTCAGCGGGCCTTCGGCGGTCAAAACGAGCGCAGTGCCCCCCTGCGATTGCGCCTGAGCCATAGTGGTCAACAGTCCGGCAATAAGAAGGATCAGCCAACAAACCCCTAAGAATCGCTTCATGAGACCTCCAGTATGTTTTTAATATTGTACAACGGCTTAAGCAAACAAAAAAGGGGATACCGGCCTTAATCGCTGATATCCCCGAAATTGGTGATGACGGTAATTATTCAGAGGTAACGAGGGTGCCCACCGGTTCGCCCAGGAGGGCCTGGCGCAAAGCGTTGGGGTCCCAGAGATTGAGCACCAGGATGGGGAGTTTGTTATCCATGCAGAGTGAAATGGCAGTGCTGTCCATCACTTCGAGACGGCGGTTCAAGGTTTCAATATGGGAGACCCGGTCAAATTTTTTCGCGGCGGGGTTGCGCTTGGGGTCCGAGTCGTAGACGCCATCTACCTGGGTAGCCTTGATGAGGACATCGGCGCCAATTTCCATGGCGCGCAGGGCAGCGGCGGTATCAGTGGAAAAGTAGGGGTTGCCCGTTCCCCCGCCGAAGATAACGACACGGCCCTTCTCCAGGTGGCGAATGGCGCGGCGGCGAATATACGGCTCGGCAACGGTGCGCATCTCAATGGCTGATTGGACACGCGTCACAACACCCCGGCTCTCCAGAGCATCCATGAGGGCCAGGGCATTCATCACGGTGGCAAGCATGCCCATGTAGTCTGCAGTGGCGCGGTCCATGCCAACTTCCAGGCCGACGCGGCCGCGCCAAAGGTTGCCAGCCCCAATGACGATGGCGACATCCACGCCCAGTTCACGCACTTCGCCAACCCGTTCGGCAATATGAAGTGCGCGCTGGGGATCAATGCCAAACCCCTGCGGGCTGGCAAGCGCTTCGCCACTCAATTTGAGCAAGATGCGGTGATATTTCAAGCCGTCCATAGTACCTCCTAGCGCATAATAAAGGCCAACCTTGCGGTTGGCCTTTTATTGTAACATTTACTCGCCGGAAACTTCGCCCAAACCCCAGCGGACAAACCGCCGGATGACGATATTTTCGCCGGTTTTAACCACAGCATCGTTAAGCAGCTGCTGGATGGTGATGGATTCGTCGCGAATGTAGGGCTGCAGGAGCAGGACAGTCTCGACTTTGAATTTCTTGAGAGCGCCTTCTACGATGCGGGGCAGAACAGCTTCGCCTTTGCCCTCTTCGCGGGCTTTGGCAGTGGCAATCTGCGCTTCGTGATCGAGGACATCCTGAGGAACGTCTTCTTCGCGAATGTAGAGGGGGGAGGAAGCGGCAATCTGCAGGGCCAGTTCGTGGGCAAAGGTGCGGAAGGCTTCGGAGCGGCCGACAAAGTCGGTTTCGCAGTTGACTTCCACCATCACACCCACACGGCCATTGCCATGCGAGTACATTTCCACAACGCCTTCGGCAGCCATGCGGCCAGAGCGTTTGGCTGCGGTGGCCAAACCCTTCTCACGCAGGAAATCAACGGCGGCTTTCATATCGCCATTGGCCTGCTCGAGGGCTTTGCGGCAGTCCAGGATACCCGCGCCAGTTGCCTCGCGCAGTTCTTTAATCATATCGGTCGTAATAGCCATTCTATATTCCTCGTCTCTTGCTGATGGTTATTCGGCTGCTTCGCCGGTGGTTTCAGTCGTTTCGGTGGTTTCGGGGCGCGGGGCCAGCTTGGCAAGGGTCGATTCACCGAGCAGGGCAGTGTCTGCCAGTTCGGATTCCTCGTCCATGCGAATGCGGGGGGCTGCGGTGCGGCGGGCGGGCTGCTCGGCAGCGGCGGCTTCGGCTTCCGTGCCTTCATCTTCCTTGTGGACAGCTTTGCCTTCGATGACGGCATCAGCAATCTTGCCAACCAGGAGTTTGACAGCGCGGATGGCATCATCGTTGGAGGGGATGACGTAGTCCACACCGGAGGGATCGCAGTTGGTATCCACCAGGGCGATCACAGGGATGTTTCGCAGGTTGGCTTCGTGGACAGCCGTGTATTCGCGGCCGACATCAACCACAAAGACGAGTTCGGGCAGCTTTTTCATGGTGCGGATGCCACCCAGGCGCAGCTCGAGGCGGGCAATATCACGCTCGATGAGCAGGCCTTCTTTTTTGGTCAGGCGCTGCAGTTCGCCGGTATCGCGCATTTTCTCAAGGCGTTCCAGTTCCTGGATGCGTTGGAAGATGGTGGTCCAGTTGGTGAGCATGCCGCCCAGCCAGCGTTCGGTCACATAGGGCATGCCGCAGCGGCGGGCTTCTTCGGCGACAGTTTCTTGCGCCTGGCGCTTGGTGCCAACAAAGAGGATCACGCCGCCATTGCTGACGGTCTCGCGCACCAGATTGTAGGCGGTGGTCAGGGATTTGACCGTTTGCTGAAGGTCAATGATGTGGATGCCATTGCGCTCGGTGAAGATGAAGGGGCGCATGGCGGGGTTCCATTTGTTGGTGCGATGACCGAAATGGACACCACTTTCCAACAGGGCTTTCATCGAAATGACAGCCATTAGATATTCTCCTTTTTTGCGTTTTGCTTCCGCCTCTTTCATTCCACCCTGAGCCATCAGCTATGGATGGCACGCCAGGGTATGGTCAGGAGGCGTGTAAGATGTGCTGCGCAGCGCGCAACGGGCCGATTATAACACAGGATGGGCAGATTGGGACGCCGGGTTTCAGGAGAAATCAGGCGGGATCGGTGGCGCAATTCATTCAATATGTGGCATGCCACCGGATCGGGATAAAACCCTATCTGCTCCGCCAAACATGCAGTGAAGCAAATATCTAGAATGTTCACAGATAACCATTTTCCCCCGAGAAGAAAAAACACGCTATAATTCGGGCGTGACAAAGCGCACCCTGATCTTACTGCTGATTGGCCTGATGCTTTTGCTGGCGGGTTGCCGCGGGGATTCGGGCACAAGCGGACAGGCGAGTGTATCTCTGCAAAATAAGGGGTCGGACACGATGGTGAACCTGGCGCTGGCCTGGGCAGAACGGTACCAGGCAGAGCACCCGGAAGCCAGCATCTCGGTGACGGGCGGCGGCAGCGGCACGGGGCTATCGGCTCTACTGAACGGGACAGTGGATATTGCCAATGCTTCCCGGGCAATCAAGGATGAGGAATTGGAGCAGGCCCAGGCAGTGGGCTTCACGCCGGGGGAATATGTGGTGGCGCGTGATGCAATTGCGGTGATCGTCAACCCGGAAAATCCGGTCAAGGAATTGACTCTGGCGCAAATTTCAGCCATTTACCGCTGCGAAATCACGAATTGGAGCCAGGTGGGGGGCGAGGATCGGCCGATTGTGCGATTATCGCGTGAAACCAACTCTGGAACCCATGTTTATTTTTTGGAAGAAGTGATCCGGCTGGGGGATAAAACCAATAGCGATATTTTTTGTGCTGAAACGCTGCTAATGCCCTCTTCGGAGGGCATTATTGCGGAGGTGGCCGACAACCCCAACGCAATTGGTTATGACGGCCTGGGGTATGTGACTGAGGATGTCAAGATGCTGGCGCTCTCGGAAAATCCGGCGGGGCCATTTATCCTGCCATCAGTGGAAAATGTGAACGCAGGCACCTATCCGATTGCGCGTGATCTCTATATGTACACCCGAACCGATACCCCTGATGGGCTGGTGAAGGCATATCTTGATTGGGTTTTTTCGGCTGAGGCGCAGAAAATTGTATCAGACCTGGGATTTGTGCCCGTGGAGGCTGCGCCATGATGGAAAACAGCCACACCCGACGCTCCGAGTTTGCGATCACCTTTTTCATCAAAGCGGCGGGGTATTCCAGCATTTTGCTGGTTACGGCGATTTTCATCTTCCTGATGAAAGAAGGTTTGCCGGCCCTGGGGGATGTGGATTTGAAGACGCTCTTTGGGAGCCGGTGGTACCCGATTGAAGGTTATTTTGGCATTTGGCCGCTCATCCTGGGCTCGCTGCTGGTGACGGTGGGTGCGGCGCTGGTTGCCATTCCGCTGGGGGTGGGCACGGCAGTTTATATTTCTGAGGTAGCGCCGGCCTGGATTAAAGAAATTCTCAAGCCGTTGATTGAAATTTTGGCCGGGCTGCCATCGGTGGTGCTGGGTTTTCTGGGCATTACGGTGGCGGTGCCGCTGCTGCGGCGGCTGCTGGACCTGCCCACCGGGCTGACGGCTTTTACTGGAGCCGTGATGCTGGGATTGATTTCCATCCCGACGATTGTTTCGATTGGCGAAGATGCGTTGAACACGGTGCCGCAGTCTTACCGGCAGGCAGCGTTGGCGCTAGGAGCCACCCGCTGGCAAACCATCTGGGGAGTGACGCTGCCGGCGGCGCGATCGGGAGTCATTACGGCGATTATGCTGGGCATTGGGCGAGCCCTGGGCGAGACCATGGCGGTCATGATGGTCACGGGGAATGCGCCTGTGCTGCCTGTTCAATGGAACGCCCTGTTCATGCCCGTTCGAACCATGACGGCAACGATTGCCTCGGAAATGGGTGAAGTGGCAACTGGCAGCGCACATTACCATGTTTTGTTTTTCATTGGAATTGTGCTGTTCCTGTTATCGCTGATCGTTAATATCTTTGCGTCGTTTGTCAGCTCCAAGCAGCGCAGGCGGGCAGAACGGGTGCTCTCATGAAGCCCATGCGCCTGCTCAACACCCGGCAACAACAGGTCATTGGATTCAACCTGCTGCGGTTGGTCAGCCTGGTCACGGTGCTGCCCATCCTGGGTGCGGTCATCTACATCTTCGTGCGCGGTATGCCAGCCATTAGCTGGGAATTTTTGACCGCTGTGCCGCGGGATGGGATGCGTGAGGGGGGCATTATGCCCGCGATTGTGGGTACTTTATACCTCACACTGGGAACGGCGGTGTTCTCGGTTCCGTTGGGGGTGGCAGCGGGTATCTATATTGCCGAATATGCCAAAGACAATGCACTGACCCGGCTGATCCGGATTGCCATCATCAATCTGGCGGGGATACCCTCTGTGGTTTACGGCCTGTTTGGGTTTGGTATCTTTGTGCTATTTTTGCGATTTGGCACCAGTATTCTGGCGGCTTCGCTGACGCTTTCTATAATGACTCTGCCGGTGATCATCAGCACAACCGAAGAAGCCCTGCGATCGGTGCCCAATTCGTTTCGCGTCGTCAGCACATCACTGGGGGCCACCCGCTGGCAAACGGTCTGGCGGATTGTGCTACCCCAGGCGATGCCGGGGATTCTTACAGGCGTGATTCTGGGGTTGGAGCGTGCAGCCGGGGAAACCGCACCGATTCTATTCACCGGGGCGGCTTTCTTCCTGCCGCGGCTGCCAGGTTCGCTGCTGGATGCGACCATGGCGCTGCCGTATCATATTTTTGTCATTTCCACCCAGGTGCCAGGGATGCCCATCCAAATTCAATATGGCACCGTGTTGGTGCTGCTGGTGTTTGTGCTGGGCATGAACTTGATTGCCACCCTCATCCGCTCGCGGGCGCGCGCCCGGCGGCAATGGTGAACCGCCATGGATAAATTTGTCATCGAAAACCTGAGCCTGACCTACTCTGACGGAGCTGAAAGCCTGCGCGGCGTGAACCTGACCATTCGATCCAACGCGGTCACGGTTTTATTTGGGCCGGCGGGCGGAGGAAAATCAACCCTGCTGCGGACCCTCAACCGTCTGAATGACCTGGCTGATGTGGCTGAGGTCAGCGGGAAGGTGCGGTTTAATGGTATTGATCTCCTCGACCCCAAATTGAATGTGACTGAACTACGGCGCAAGGTTGGGATTGTTTTCTCGCGACCGGTGCCGCTGCCGCTAACGATTCGACAGAATGTCAGCTACGGGCTGGAAATGGCCGGGGAACGCAATAAGGCGCGCCTGAATGCGGCTGTGGAAGAGGCGCTGCGCCTGGCCGCACTGTGGGACGAAGTTTATGACCGGTTGGATGCGCCAGCTACGGCGATTTCTGGCGGGCAGCAGCAGCGGCTGTGCCTGGCGCGGGTGCTGGCGCTGGAACCCGAAGTGATTCTGCTGGATGAACCGACTTCGGCACTGGACCCGATTTCAACTGCGAAAATCGAAACGCTAATCATGGACCTGACCGAGCACTATACCATCGTCGTGGCGCCGCATAACGTGCAGCAAGCTGCCCGGATTGCAGATTTTGGGGCCTTCTTCCTGCAGGGTGAACTGGTGGAATTTGGGGTCCGAGATAAAATCTTCTTGACGCCGCAGGATAAACGGACACAAGATTATATCGAAGGCCGGTTTGGTTAAAATCAATCGGGTGGGCCCAAAGGCCCACCCGATTTTTGATTAACTTAGGGCTGCTGCTCCGCTGGTCCGGAAATGCCAGTTGTATCCTTCTCATAACGCAGGAGCACCGCTTGAGCGACAACACGGGAGGAATAGGTATTGAGCGCTTCGTTATAACCCTTGCAGGTGATCAGGGTCAGCCAGCTCCGGTCAGTTTCATCCAGAACAGAAGAGTCGTTGGGCCTGGTGATACCCACCCAGCGGATCTCGTAGATATAGCGCTGACCCCAGGCATGCAGGATCACACGGTCACCCCAGCGAAGGGTACCCAGGCGGGCAAAGGGGCCCCAATTACATTCTAGACGATTGATTTAAAGGGTATGGTCAGCGCTTCGTTAACCAGAGAGTCCAACTATATCCCCAAAATTTTTCTGAATGTTTTGTGGATTTCTCCGCGAAAGATTGTCACAAGCGGAGGGATACCCTTTCCAAAAATTTTTATCAAGCAGCTTCTACCCACCGAACCTGGCCGCATTGAGCAAAGTTATATCCCCGCAGGCTGGAAAGGGTGGTTGAGAGTGCTTCTGGCCGCAGCCAGGTCAAAAGATCGGAAATTTCTGGGCGATTATAAGCCGCTGTGGGAATGATGAGATCATAACATTCTTCAGTCAGCGGGGAAAAAGCCAGTCCGTAAAGTGCGGCAGAAGCCTCCAACGCCAAACCAACATCGGCCTTGCCCTCAGCAATGGCCCGCGCAACAGCAGTATGGGTTGGCTGTGTATCTGTGTACCCTTGAATTGCCTCAGCGGCAATTCCGTATTGATGTAGTTGAGCATCCAGCCAGACACGGGTGCCAGAGCCGGGTTGGCGATTGATAAACCGAATATCAGGACGCAGCAGGTCGGCAAAGCTCTTGAAGCCGCGGGGGTTGCCCAAGGCCACTGCCCAGCCTAACCGGCGCGAAGCCAGGCGAACCAGAGCCACCCGCTGACCGGGCAACAACTTGCGAATGAAAGGAACATTGTAGGTGTCGGTTTCGGGATCCCAGAGGTGCGCGCCAGCCAGATCGGCACGACCTTCGGCTAGAGCAATCAGCCCGGCTAAACTACCGCCAAACCGAACGTTCAAGGTCGCGCCGGGGGAAATATCGCCAAAATGCGCCTGAAGCCAATTGACGGCAATATCGTGGCTGCCGACAAACTGCAAGGTTTTAGGCGCTGATTGTTCAGAGGTTTGCTGCAGGGCGCGCCAGCGATCCATGGCAAGGTCAAGCGCCTGCTGAATGGATGGCAATGGATGGCCCGCCGTCAACATTTCGAGCAGAAAGGCCTCAGCACGGTGGACCAGGGCGGCCCGTTGAAGGGGGGTGTCTGATTCAACCGGGCGGTTGCCGGTAACACAGGTGCCCTGCCCGGGGCGGCTGACCACAAGGCCCAGGCGGGCCAGTTCTTGATACGCGCGCTGAACTGTACCGGGGGTGCAATTCCAGCGCACGGCCTGCTCACGCATTGGAGGCAAGCGATCGCCCGGCTGAAGCTCACCTTCCAAAATCTGGCGGCGAAGGCTGTCAGCAATCTGTTGATAAAGATCGGCAGCGTTCATTATCTATCCTGCTAGGGTTGCAGTGCGATGAGGGATTGGTCGGGTGGGCAGGTTACCCACAATAGACCATCATTCCAGGCCAGGTCTGAAGGATAGGCGCAGACCGTGCCAAAGGATTCGGGCTCAGCCGTCTCAGGGTCGAGACTCAAGAGGGCGCCAGTCTCATCCAAGGCCCAGATGCGGCCATTGCCATAGGTCAGGGCGGTTAATTGCAGATCCAGCTTATCAATCACTTCGGCAGAACCGGCATCAATACGCCAGGTTTGCTCGGTGCCCGCTACCCAGATGCGGTAGTCATCAAAAGCCAGGGCACGGGCGCCGGACGGCCCAGCGAAATCGAGAAAGACCTGGTCTGGCGACATGAGCCAGAAGTGTCCATCGGTGTCGATCAGCCAGATCCAACCAGCGGCTTCAAGGCCGCGGCTGATGACCACATCGGGGCCAAACAGGTCGGCAAAAGGCAGGCGGGAGAGTTCATCGCCTGTGAATGGGTCAATCGATACCAGTTCGGGGCCGGCATCGGAGACAACCGCAAACCAGAGGGATTGATAGGCCCAAAATGGCGGAATGACGGGCTGGTAATCAAACTGGGTCAGCCGCTCTCCCGGGCGGGGATCCCACAATCCCAGCAAGGCGCCATCGAAAGCCCAAAGGTAGCCATCGGCAGCGCAGGCAAACTGCAGGCCAGAGAGATAGATCTCGTGGACGATGGGGAGGCCCGGTAGACGCACGACAGGCGAGGGTGTTGGAGGGAGGGGGGTTGGCGCTGGCTCGGTGGGGGGCAGGGGCGTGGGGGAAACCTCAACAGGCGAGGGTGTGGCGGTGGGCAGCACAACAACGGTTTGAGCGGGCTGAACCGTGCAGGCGGTCAGGAGCAGGAGCAGGCCAAGGGAAACCCAAAATTTCATATTACATCTCCAATGTGCGGGGTAGAAACGCACCAGCCAGTAAAGACAGGGCAGCTTGAATGATTATAGCTGAATTTGGAGTGAGGGGATGCTATAATGATTGGAATTAAAGCGCAAATGGAATGAGGACTGCATCTATGTCGAATGATGTGTTACTGGGTAAGACGGTAGTGATTACCGGTGCAACCGCCGGAATTGGGCTGGCGGCGGCTTGCGCATTGGCCGAGCAGGGCGCGCGCCTCATCGGCGTGGGGCGAGACCCGGTACGCTGCGAGGCAGCGGGGAAGGTGATCCAACAGGCGAACCCGAACGCTGTGGTGCAGTTTCTCCAGGCGGATTTGGCGCTACAAAGCGAGGTGCGGCGGCTGGCGGCTGAGATTGGCGAGACACTGACGCGGTGGGGCGTGCCGGGGTTGGACGTGTTGGTCAACAATGCGGGGATGATTGCCAGTTCCTTGCAGCGAACATCAGAAGGCATTGAGCGCACCCTGGCGGTAAATCACCTGGCGCCGTTTCTGCTCACCCACCAACTGCTGCCGTGGCTGCAGGCGGCAAGGCCAGGGCGAGTGATTACCACCAGTTCAGAATCACATTATCGTACCCGGATCAATCCAAAGCGGATCAACCACCCATTGATCTATCATGTGCTGTGGGCATACAAAGTATCCAAGCTTGAAAATGTACTGTTTACGATTGAGTTTAACCGGCGCGTGACGCCCACCCGGGCCTATGCGGTGGACCCGGGACTGGTAAATACTGAGATTGGCCTCAAAGGAACCGGGCTACTCTCACGCTGGATTTGGGAGATGCGGCGCAGAGGCGGCACCCCGGCTGAAGTGCCCGCCCAGACCATTGCGCACCTGGCCTGTGCTGAAGATCTGACCGATGCGCCCTACTGGTATAACGGCGCGCCCAAACAGCCCAGCCGGGCAGCAAGATCAGAAAAAGCGGCCCGTAAGTTGTGGGAGGTCTCTTGCGAGTTGTGTGGAATTGAGTGGTGAGGGTTAGCGGCGGCGGCGGCGAGTGCGGAAGACGCGGCGCAGGGCCCGCAATACAAACAACAGAATTACGGCACCGACAAAGGCAGAGATCAGACTGCCCCAGAACCCCGAACCGATGGCGATATTTAGCTGGCCAAACAGCCAACCGCCTAAAAAGCCCCCCAGAATGCCCACAATGATGGCGCCCAGCAAGCCCACCCGAATGCCCTTGACAACCCAATCAGCCAGCAGGCCAGCCAGGCCGCCAATGACAATCCAGAGTAAAATATCCCAAAATGACATTGCAGAACCTCCAAAGTAGAATGCTATGTTGATTATACTGCAAGCTCAAGACTAAGGAACCAGGAGAAGAACCGATGGAATTGATGGAAGCTTTGTTAACCCGCCGCAGTATTCGCAAGTTCACTGGCGAGCCAATCGGCGCAGAAGATTTGACCGCCATCCTGCGGGCCGGCAGTTACGCGCCTTCGGCGATGAACCGGCAGCCCTGGCATTTTGTGGTGCTGCGCGAGTCGGAAATGCTGGAATCGATTACAAAGGTGCAGCCTTACACCCAGATGCTGCCCAAGGCTGGCTGTGGGATTGTGGTTTGCGGCGATAAGCTGAGACAGCCACAGGTGGGCTTTCTGGTGGAAGACTGCTCGGCGGCGATCCAAAATATGCTGCTGGCTGCCCACGGATTGGGGCTGGGGGCGGTGTGGTGTGGATTGTATCCGGTCTCAATCTTCACCAAACCGATGGGCAAGCTTTTGAAGCTGCCGGTCAATATTGTGCCTGTGGGATTGATTGCGGTGGGGCATAAAATTGAGGATCGGACCGTGGCAGAGCGGTTTGATCCAGACCGAGTGCATTATGAGGGGTGGTAAAAAATGATTGAGAATCAAACAACTCCTGGGGGCCAGGAGTTGTTTGATTTGCTATGGGTAGGGATCAGGGAATTTTGAGGATTTGCCCTGTGTAGATGAGACTGCTGGTCAGGCCATTGGCGGCCTTCAATTGATCCACGGTGATGCCGTAGGCTTGAGAGATGGCGAAGAGGGTATCGCCTCTAACGACCGTATAATAAATTATTGAACTGTTACCAGGTTGTCCAATCGTGATTGGATCAGGGGCGGGCACATCTGAGCCATAAGGGGGTTCTTGCTTGTTGTAGAACTGGACAACCCCACAGGATCCAGTGGCTTCGACCAATATCGTCTGAATTATTGGGCCAGCCGCATCCCAACCGACTTGCATAACTTCGGTAACTTTATATTCACCAGGAGGTAGCTTATTGAATCGCACCCAACCAGAACCATCCGTGATTCCGGTCAATTGTGCACCACCATAGGCAGGCTCCAAAACAATCGTCCACCCGGGAAGGGGGGCACCGATATTATCAAATTTGTAGGCATCCAGACAGGCAAACTCTGTCTTATTTTTGAAGCGGATCTGTTCACAGTTGAAGGGTTCCGTAAGGGTCACTGTCAATTCACCAGGGGTCACGGCTTCCCAGCCGGGTTGCATTTCTTCGCTAATAACCCATTCACCAAGCGCGAGATTCGGAAAAGTGAATTTGCCATCAACGTCGGTAATGGTTGAAAGCTGCTGCCCCGTGGCCGAATTGGTAGCATTGATGCGCCAGTTCGCCAGACCTTGGTCGTAATGGTTAATTTTAAGTCCCTCTACGCAGCCAGTGGGTTCGTTGATAAACGTGACACTTGTGCACAGAATCGCTGGAACATCCAGATTCACAGTATAAGAGGTTTCGTCAACCGGCTGCCAGCCAGTTTGTACGACTTCTGAGACGATCCATTCGCCAAGTTCCAGGTCTAGGAAAAAGGCATAGCCATTGGCATCGGTGACGGTTTGGCGAGGCGGGCGGGTGCCGTCTTTGCGTACCAGGTTGATCACCCAGTTTGCCAGCGGGCGGCCCTGATCATCCACTTTCTTGGCGGCGATACAGGATGTGTGAAGCTGTTTGTTAATCAGGACAATCCGCTCACAAGTATATGGCTGGCGGGGTGAGGTCAGGGTGATTGTAGAAGGTTGCCCATCTTCTGGAATCCAGCCAATTTGGTCAGCTTCTTCCACAATCCATGTGCCAGGGACAAGATAACGGAATTCGGCGTAACCATCCCAGTTAGTGAGTTTTGTCTCGGAATAATCACCTAAGTGCATAGTGATAGGCCAATCGGCCAGGCCCACCGGGTTGGGCAGGCCAGCGCTATTCTTATCAATTTTGCGAACAATCAGGCAGGGCAGGGCTTCCATTTTGAAGCGAGTGACTGCGCAAACGCCGGGTTCGCCGCTCAAGGTGACTTCAAACGATTGGAGCGTAAAGGCTCGCCAGCCCTCGCGATACTTGATTTCAACGACATAGGTACCAGCCGGCAGTGGACTAAAGCTGTAATGACCATCAACACCGGTGATTTGGGTCCAGACCTGGCCGGTTTCTTTGGATGTGACGACAATTTCCCAGCCAGCACCGGCATTCTGATGATAAACATCAATAACGTTGCCGGAAATGCAATCACCACCCTGATCAACCACGGGTGGGTAAAAGCCGCCGCCAGGGGCATAATCGGGCGGGACGACTTCTTTTTGGGAATTGGGGGTGGGTTGAGCCTGCGGCTGGGCATCGCTGATGAGGGCAGCAGCCGGTACAGCGTTACCGAGCTGGTTGGAGCCGCTGGCGGTTGACTGTCGTGGCAGGGTGAACATGGCAACGCCCACGAACACGACCACAACAATGGCGGCGAACATCATCTGGACCATTCGTTTCAAGACGGTGTTCGACATGGTGGAACCAGGTTTTGGATTATTCATTCTTCCCTCCTTGTAGATTGGTTTTCGGATGGTGGATAAGATTTTGAATCGCCGGTCTGAAATTTTTGCTCCAGGTAGGCGATCAAAGCTGACACATTATCGAATTTAATTTTTTCATCTCCAATTACTTCCTCTAAAACAAACCTCCAACCTGCGGCATCCTGTACACGCCAGCATCGTAACAGATACGAGGCGTAGTTACGTTTTTTAACGGGATTCTGGCCTGAACCTTGCATGGTTACAGAATACGCCGGATGAATTTCAATTGCGTTTCATTTGCGTTTCAGTTTTTCTGCAAACAGGGTATAATTATGAAACGGTCACAAAAGAGGTGAGATGGGGAGAATCCTTTATATACACCTGCTGGGAGAATTTAGAGTTATCTGGAACGATGTGCCGATCCGGCGCTTTGATACAAATAAGGCGCGGGCCTTGCTGGCTTATCTGGCGATGGGACGCGGGCAGCGACATTCGCGCGAGGTGCTGGCAGAAATGTTTTGGCCAGATGTGCCAACCGAGAATGCGTTACGTAACTTACGGTTGACACTGCACCGGTTGAAGCGAACGCTGGAAGTTGCCCTGCGGGCTGAAGAGGAAGTTAAAATATTCCGAACGGACCGCGCCACCATTCAATTGGACCCGGATCTGATGGTTTGGGTGGATGCATTGAAATTCCAGGATTTGATGACGGAATGTGCCGACCATTCTCACGAAAATGGGGGGGTGAGTTCAGAATGTGCGCAGCGTTTGGCCGAGGCCGTTGATTTGTATCGCGATGCGTTTCTGAGGAACGTGGATGTTAGTTCATCCAGCAGTTTTGAAGAATGGATGGTTGTGCAGCGAGAGCGGTTTCATCGCCAGACGCTTGAGGCGCTGACAGATCTGGGTCGGTTTCATCTGAAGCTTGCGATTGACGCCATTACCGCGCCTGGACGCCAGGCAGCTTTTGAAAAGGCCATCCAATATTCACGGCGAGCCTTGCTGCTGGAGCCCTGGCAGGAAACCTGCCACCAGACAATTATGAGCGCGCTGGCTATGACAGGGCAGGTTCCGGCAGCGATTGCACAGTATCGGATTTGCTGCCAGGTTTTGGTTGATGAATTTGAGATGGAGCCGGGAGTTGAAACCACCCAGCTTTATAAAAAAATCACCAGCAAACGCGGGCTGGGGGTGCAGGAAACCAGCAAACCCTCCAGCCGGGGAAATTTGCGTGCTGCGCTGACATCATTCATCGGGCGCGAGGCACAGGCAGACAAATTAAGCCGGTTGATCTTTGCATACCGCTGGGTTACGCTGGTTGGCGAAGGCGGGGTTGGTAAGACGCGGCTTGTACAGGCAGTGGCCGAAACGCTGATAGATCAGTTTGAGGGGGGCATCTGGCAGCTGCCATTAGAAACTCACAAGCAGGCTTCTACAACACGGGCTGAAATTCATCACACCATTAAACAGATGCTGATTGAGTATCTGCCGTTTTTATCTGGCACGCCTGATATGTCAGCAGACAGGCTCTTCAGTCAATTTGGATCGGCAAAACGGCTGATTATATTGGACAGCTTTGAGTATTTTTCGGATGGGGCCGACATTATCCTTGAGCTGTTAAACCAGGCTCCCCAGGTGCGGGTGGTGATTACCACCCGGCAGGCGCTCTATTTTCAAGCCGGGTATATTATGCGACTGGAGGGGCTGGTGGTGCCCGAAGAAAACGAGGCAGAGGCCGCCAACGCACCGGCAGTGCAGTTGTTTATTGAAAGAGCCTGCAGCGCGGGCTGTGAATTTGATGCCGGCAGCCCGGAAGATATGCGGCAAATCATCCAGATCTGCAATAAGCTTAATGGAAATCCTCTGGCTATTGAGCTGGCAGCGCCCTGGGCAACCCGAATGACCCTGGCACAGATTAATGAAAACATTGAGGAAGACCCCATTGTATTTCCGGCATCACTGATCAGTGATATTCCATCCAGGCACAGCAGTATGCGAGAGGTGTTCGAAAGCTCGTGGGCGCTGCTGTCTGAAAGGGAGCAGGCGGTATTAAAGCTCTGTGCCACGCTGGAGCCTGAATTTACTTTTGCGGATGTGTTTGCGTTGGACCCATTATTGACCAACGAACTGGATCAACTGGCAGATAAATCTATGCTGGCGCGGATGGACGCAGGGCGATATCAGATCCTGGAGATTTTACGGCGGCTGATCAGAAATGGGGTTTAATCAATCCGTTTCTACTGGCTGGATCTCAGTCAGGACGACCTGATTGAGCGTCTGGCAGAGCAGCGCTTTGATGGTGAAGCGGTCGAGGATGTGGCTGGAGATTTGACGCTCGAGGAGCAGGGCGGTAAAGCCGTGAACCAGGCTCCAGATGCTGACCGCCAGAACATCGGGATCACCGGGCCGGATTAATCCGACTTGCTGACAGCGCTGCACAAGGGTGACCAACAGTTGAAAGCTGGCTTTTGAGATTGCGACAAAATCGGGATAGTCTTTTTCCTTTTCAAGTACGCCAGAAAACATGAGCTTGAAGCAGGCAGAAGAATCGAGCGCAAATTGAACGTAGGCGAAGGCCACTTCGAGCAGCAGGCGGGCGGGCTCGGTCTGGCAGGCATCTGAGATGCTGCTCAGACGGGCATTGAGCTGCCGAAACCCCTCGGTCGAGATGGCGGCAATCAAAGCCTGCTTGTCGGAAAAGTGCGCGTAGGGCGCAGAATGGCTGACTCCGGCGCGCGCAGCTACCTTGCGCAGGGAAAGCTCTGCAACCCCCTCTTCGGACAGGATCTCAGTTCCGGCTTTAATCAATGCATTTTTCAAATCACCATGATGGTATTGTTTGTGGATCATCAAAATACCTCGGGCAAAATCTTGACGCTGTCTAGATTTTATACTACAATCTTGACAATGTAAAGATTTCAAAGTGAGGTTTTTACCATGACCATGTTTGAGGATGCCAAAATACAGGTTGTGAACGCGGCGCAACTACTGACCCATAAAGGTTTCTTGAGCGCCACGGGGGGCAACTTATCGGTGAGAATTGCAGGGCAGAAGGCTTTTGCAATCACCCCTTCCAATTATGACTACATGAAAATGGTTCCTGAAGACATCTGCGTATTGGACTTTGACTTGCAGCCCTTAGCCGGGGAACGCAAGCCATCGGTTGAGAGCGGAATGCACGGCGCCATTTACCAGGCCCGCGGCGATGTGAATGCCATTATTCACACGCATCAGGTGTACCCCAGCACGCTGGCAATCCTCAACATGCCCATTCCGGCATTGTTTGACGAACAGGTGCGCTTTTTGGGTCGCTCGGTGGATATAATCCCTTATGCTCCATCGGGAACGGGGATGTTGAAAAATACGGTGGCGCGGCATGTGAGCAATCACAATAATGCATACATCATGGCCAATCATGGGGCGCTGCTGTTTGGGCACGACCTGGAGCGCGCGATGCATAATGTGGAAGTGCTGGAGAAGTGTGCGTTGGCTTACCTGCTGGCGGTGCTTTCGGAGAAGAAAGTGAGCAAAATCCCTCTGCCGATACGTGAGCTGGCGTTTGCCAAGCTGCGCAAAGATCAAAAGCGGGTGGAGAGCGGTAATACCCAAACTGGCGGCGAATGAACCCCAAACTAAAGAGCAAACTGGAGGACAAAATGACTGAAAATCAAGCCTATGCCATTTCTAAATATCCTGATGTGGAGGATGTGTACCGCCAGTTGAATGCGCTGGTGGCCCAGCCCATCCGCCCGGTGCGGCGGGAGAAGATGGAAGAATACCTGGGATATTTTCAGACCCGGTGCGCTCGCTCGAAAGCTTTGACGGATGAGGCCAAGAAGTTAATTCCCGGGGGGGTGCAGCACAATCTGGCATTTAACTACCCCTTCCCGATTGCAATTGAAAAGGTGGATGGCGCCCATTTATGGGATGTGGACGGAAACCGGTACATTGATTTTCTGCAAGCCGGTGGGCCGACAATTTTAGGTAGCAATTACGAACCGGTGCGCGCCAAAGTCATTGAAATGCTGCAATCCTGTGGGCCGGTGACGGGATTGTTCCATGAATACGAGTTGAAACTGGCGCAGCTCATCCAGCGCTTGATGCCCAATATTGAAATGTTCCGGATGTTGGGCTCGGGCACCGAAGGGGTGATGGCTGCCATTCGAGCAGCGCGGGCTTTTACGAAGAAGAAAAAGGTCATTAAAGTTGGCGGGGCCTACCATGGCTGGAGCGACTCGATGGTCTATGGGTTGCATATTCCAGGCACAGGGCGGCTAGAGGCCATGGGGATTCCTGGAGGGGCAACCGCCAACACGCAAGAGTTTTTCCCCAATGCGCTGGGCGCATTGAAGCGGCAATTGATCCTCAATCGAGTGTTGGGTGGCACGGCAGCAGTCATCGTAGAGCCTGTTGGGCCCGAAAGCGGCACCCGCCCGGTGCCCTATGATTTCAATCAGAAGGTGCGCGAGCTGTGTGATGAATTTGGGGCGCTGCTTATTTTTGACGAAGTGGTGACGGGTTTCCGGCTGGGGCTGGGCGGCGCGCAAGGTTACTTCGGCGTGAAACCAGACCTGACCGTATTCGGCAAGTGCCTGACGGGCGGCTACCCGATGGCGGGCGGTGTGGGTGGACGCGCAGAGGTTATCATGCGATTTGCGGCAGGCATCGGCGGAACGGGGCAGAATGCTTACATTGGAGGGACGCTGTCGGCTAATCCTATTTCCTGCGTGGCGGGGTATCATGCGCTGCTGGAAATGGAGCGCACCAATGCGCCGGTGATTGCCGGACGTGCGGGCGACCGCCTGACCGCGGGTCTGCAGGAGCTGATTAAAAAATATAATCTGCCGTTTGTGGCCTTCAACCAGGGATCCATTTGCCATCTGGAAACTTCTGGTGTGATGCTGCTGGACCTGCGCAATCTAATCCGGCTTAGCAAAGAATTGAAGAAGCGCAAGCACATGCTGGAAGAGATGGGGGCAGCCTACATGGCGAATGGATTGATTACACTGGCAGGCAGCCGGATGTACACCAGCATGGCGGATACAGACGAGGTGATTGACGAAGCGCTGGCGCGGTTTGAAGCGGTATTTTCAAATATTGAAGGCGCCTAGCTTCCAGACAGGAGATTAACGTTGAGCGACCCAAACGCCCCCATCATTCTATCCATCGATCTGGGCACTTCTGGCATGAAGGTGGCGCTGATCACCATCCATGGCAAGGTGATTGGGTGGGACTCTGAGCCTATTCAGCTTTATCTGACGCCGGATGGTGGAGCAGAGCAATCGCCCGATGAATGGTGGGGGGCGTTCATCACAGCTGCCCAACGCTTGATTGGGCGCGGGTTGGCTGCGCCGAGCCGGATCAAGGCGGTGTGTTGTTCCACGCAGGGCGAGGGCACCATCCCGGTGAACCGCGCTGGCAAGGCCTTGATGAATTGCGTGCTGTGGATGGATATGCGCGGCGCAGCAAACCTGAGACAGCAATTTGGCGGCGTTATCAAGGTTTCGGGGTTGGGTGCACAGCATGTGCTGCGGTGGATCGGTTTGACCGGCGGGATGCCCTCAGCAACCGGCAAAGACCCGGCGGCGCACATGCTCTTGATTCGGGATCGGTATCCCGAAGTTTACGCCCAGACCTATAAATTTTTGAATGTGCTGGATTTCTTAAATTTGCAGTTGACCGGGCGGTTTACAGCCACGGTTGATTCAATCCTGACATCATGGGTGACCGATAATCGGAACCCGGATAATATCCACTATGACAGTGGGTTGGTGCGGTCTTGCGGCGTGGCAGGGGACAAACTTCCTGAGATTGTACCCTGCACCGCCGTGTTGGGTCCCCTGGTGCCAAGCGTGGCAGCCCAGCTTGGACTGAGCAGCGAAGTTAAAGTGGTAGCGGGGGCAATCGACAATACTGCGGCGGCCATCGGAGCAGGGGCGATTGAAGATTACATACCGCATCTGTACATTGGCACATCCTCCTGGCTGGCGGCCCATGTGCCCTATAAAAAGACCGATGTATTTGCTTCACTGGCCTCGGTGCCGTGTGCTGTGCCCGGACGCTACCTGCTGACAGCCCTGTAGGCGACTGCCGGGGGAAATTTGACTTACCTGCGGGACAATATCATCTATAACAAGGATGAACTGCTGCAAGAGGCGCAGGTGCCGGACATCTTCAAGGAATTGGACCAGATCGCCGCCCGGGTGCCAGCCGGTGCCAATGGCGTCATCTATACCCCGTGGATCTGGGGTGAGCGCGCTCCGGTGGAGGATAAGTCACTGCGGGCAGGGCTGTACAATCTGTCATTGCGAAACACCCGCGAAGATATTATTCGGGCATTTTTAGAGGGGATTGCTTTGAACACACGCTGGGTGCTGGAACCCATGGATCGGTTTATGGGACGGAAAACGCGCAGTATTCATATTGTGGGCGGAGGGGCACAATCCGACATCTGGTGCCAGATTTTTGCCGATGCGCTGAATGTAGAAATTAAACAGGTGGCCGGGCCTGTTTATGCAAATGCCTGTGGCGCGGCCTGGATTGGCGCCGTGGGACTGGGAGAAATTGGATTTAATGATATCCCCGGATTGGTGCAATTTAAGCGCCTCTATGAACCCCAACAGGCCAATACTTCGATTTATGATGAACGATTTGCCATTTTCACCCGCATTTACCGGCAGATGAAGGGCATTTATCACCAGTTGAACCGTTGAGGAGAACCGCATGACCGAAAAATCATTCCGTCTGTATGGTTACCGCTGGGTTGTCCTGGCGGTATTTATGTTCATCAATTTGACAATCCAGATCTTGTGGATCGCTTATGCGCCCATTACCGGGGTGGCCGCAGAATTTTATGGCGTCTCGGATTTGCAGATTGGGCTGCTGGCGATGACCTTTATGATGGCTTTCATACCGCTATCCATTCCGGTCTCGTGGGCAATTGATACTTATGGATTCCGGCCCACGGTCAGCATTGGGGCGGTTTTGATGGGCATCTTTGGGGTGGTGCGAGGACTGGCGGGGAGCAATTATACCCTGGTGTTATTGAGCACGATTGGGATCGCCATTGCGCAGCCTTTCTTGTTGAATGCCTGGACAAAAGTACCGGCACAATGGTTCAGTATTGAAGAACGAGCCACAGCGGTTGGACTGATTACATTATCCAACCTGGTTGGCACGGCGCTGGGCATGGTGCTGACGCCATTATTGACTGAGAACCTATCCATCCCCCATGTTCAACTTATTTATGGGGGTGTGGCGGCCTTTTCAGCGGTGTTGTTTCTGATCCTGGCACGCGAAAAGCCTGCCACCCCACCCTGCCCGGCAGGTCTGGAGGTACGGGCCTTGATGCTGGATGGGTTGAAACATGCATTAACGGTCAAAGAGTTCTGGTTTTATCTATTTGTCTCGTTTATCGGGATGGGGGTCTTTAACGGGATAACCACCTGGGTGGAAAATATCATCCGGCCACGAGGGTTCACCCCCACGGAGGCAGGAACACTGGGTGCGTTGATGCTGGTGGGCGGCGTGCTGGGGGCAGTGCTGATTCCGCCGTTCTCAGATCGGCAGCACCGGCGGCGGCGCTACATCTTGCTGGGATTTGTGCTGGCGATTCCGGGTCTGGTAGGGCTGGCATTTGCCAACTCGGTGTGGCTGCTGTTTACTTCAGCTTTTGCAATGGGATTCTTCTTGATTAGCGCAAGCCCGGTTGGGATGCAGTATGCGGCTGAAGTGACCCACCCCACCCCGGAAGGCACTTCCAACGGGTTAATCCAATTGTTTGGGCAGGCCTCAGTGGTGTTTGTTTACATCATGGAAGCGCTTAAAACGCCGGACGGGTCATTCACACCGGCGCTGCTGGTATCCATTGGGCTGCTGGTTATCAGCACAGTGCTGATCTTGCAGATGAAAGACCCTCAACCGCTGAAATAAATGGGCTGGAGAAACCGCCATCAAACTGGCAAAGCAGTAGGCGGCTTGTTTTGGATGCGGCGTAGAATTTCATCGGCAGACATTTCAATGGTCTTGTCGGTGGTATCCACAACCTGAAAGCCACAGCGCCGGTAAAGCTTCATCGCAGAGCGCAATTCTAACTCGATTTCGTCAATATCGGTGTAATCGGATGCGGCAGAGACGCCCAGACGAGCCTGACGCTGGCGGCGGTAAAGCAGAAGACGGTCGGCATCCAGGATCAGACCAATACAACGAGCAGGGTCAAGGGTATAGACCTGGTCAGCGACATCGAGGCGGGGAACGAGGGGGATATTGGCAACCTTCCAGCCGAGGACTGCCAGATAAAGGCTGATGGGGGTCTTGCCAGAGCGCGAAACACCCAGCAAAACGATTTCAGCGTTGCGCCAGCCAGCGGGGTGCTTGCCATCATCATGCGCCAGAGTGTAATCAATCGCGGCCACGCGGTCATAATAATCGCGGTGCAGGCGGCGGTAGCGCCCCGGCTGGATATAGGGCAACTCACCCAGCTGCTGCGTTAGCCAGCCCATCAGGTCGCCCATCAAATCGACTGCAGGGATCTGCATCTCTGCGGCTGCCACAATGAGCTGCTGGCGCAGTGAGGGGTCGACCAGGGTATGAATGATGAAAGCAGATTTGGTAGCCGCTTGCTCCAGCACGGGTAGAATCTGTTCAAAGGTGCGCACATTGCCGGTGGTGAAGACATCTACCGCGCCCTCGGGATATTGCGCCAGAACGGTGTAGACCAACTGCTCGGCGCTAGCCCCCACACCGCCAGAAATGATATAAATTGTTGGGCGAGCAGGGGCAGATTTTGTGGTCAATTCTTCCATTGAATGAAAATTCCTTGTATGGATGAACTTATTATCATTATACAGGGGATCGTCAAGCATCGGCAGCAAGTATAATTAGAGTTACTTCCACAATCAGGTGATAAACATATGAGATTAAAAAGCTGCCTGCTGATTGCTCTAGTGACTGTGCTGTTAGCCGGATGCCAGACGCTGCCGGCGGAAACCGGGAACACGCCGGAGTCCGAATCGCTGATTGGATTGCCCGGAGAGGGGCAACTATATCACGGCGTGTATCCGGGGGGAATCACAGGAGAAGAGGATGACCTGACACTGCAAGACCTGCGTTCCTACGAGGAAGCGGTGGGGAAACCGGCGGCGTGGGTGTTCTTTTCACACAACTGGTATCATGGGCGCGAATTTCCCACGGCGACCGCGGAATGGATTCGAGCGGCGGGGAGTATTCCCTATGTGCGGTTGATGATGCGGAGCGATGCGGCACTTGACCACAGCGAACCGGTGTTCACGCTGGAGCGGATTATCAATGGCGAGTTTGACGCCGACCTGATTAACTGGGCAATTGCAGCGCACGATTTTGGGACACCAATTATGGCTGAGTTTGGGACAGAAATGAACGGCGAGTGGTTTTCCTGGAACGGCGTTTGGAACGGCGGCGGAGACCTGACAGGCTATGGCGACCCCAATGTGCCCGATGGACCTGAGCAGTTTCGAGATGCGTATCGGCATATCATCAATATCAGCCGAGAACAGGGAGCTAATAATATCTTATGGGTATTCCATGTTAATGGGAGCGATTGGCCAGAAGACGATTGGAACCACCTGGAAAATTATTATCCCGGCGACGCGTGGGTTGATTGGATTGGGGTCAGTGTTTACGGGGCGCAAACGCCGCTGGACGAGGAATGGCCCGATCTGCGCTCACAGATGGATGAGGTTTATCCCCGCCTGACGGCACTGGCACCGGGCAAGCCCATTATCTTGATTGAATTTGGCGTGACGACGAATAATCCGTTGGGAGACCAGGCCGAATGGGCAGAGGATGCACTGAGCGACCTGACCGAGCAGCGTTGGCCGCGGGTGATTGGCTTCTCCTGGTGGAACGAGACCTGGCAAAATGATGATGACCCGGCACACGACACCAACATGCGAGTACAGGACAATCCGCAATTGACTGGCGTGTTTCGGCGGTTGGTGGGAGAAAACGCAGCGGTACTGGGGGAGGCCAGCTTGCTGGTGGAGGATGGCGAGTAGGAATGATTACCGTTCAACTGGCTGCCAAAGATCAAATTGATGCAATCTGCGCGCTGGACGAGATTGCCCGTTACAACAACGAGCGCCGGCAATTTATTCGGCGGGCGGTGGCAGAGAAGAGCTGTTATGTGGCTGCCGGGCCGCAAATTATTGGATATGCAGTACTGGACTATTCATTTTTCGCGCAGGGGTTTATTGCAATGTTGTATGTGCAGCAAGAATGGCGGCAACAGGGCGTTGGTAAAATACTGCTGGAGTACCTGGAAAAGGTCTGCCAGACACACAAACTGTTCACATCTACCAATCTCTCCAATTTGCCAATGCAGAGACTGCTGGCAAAGTTGAATTATCGGTTAAGCGGCGTGATCCATGATTTGGATGAGGGCGACCCGGAATTGATTTACGTCAAGTATCTATGCTGAAAGCCAATGCTATCGGTTACAATTTAGAAAATTTCACAAAAACACCGTTAAGGTCAGGTTATGGCAAAGAAAACACAGGTTGGAATTATTGGAGCCGGGCCGGCCGGCATGATAGCGGCACTTCAAGCCGCCTGGCAGGGCGCGGAAGTGACATTATTTGATGCCAATACTATTGTGGGGCGTAAGCTGCTGGTGACAGGCAGCGGGCGCTGTAACCTGACGAACGCCGCCATTGCACCAGAGCGGTATGTTTGCTCGAATCCGGCGTTTTTGGCGGCTCTGTTCAACCAGTTTGACCGGGAAGCACTGCTAAAAACACTGGAGCGGATTGGCATATTAGCCTATCACACGGCAGATGGATGGTATTACCCATGCTCCGAATCGGCAGCGACAGTGGTGGATGCATTTGCGGCAGCGCTGGCCCAGACGGGAGTGCAGCTGAGGCTCAATCAACGTGTGACGGGATTGAAAAAAACAGATGCGGGGTTTCGGGTGCAGACTGGCGAGAGCGAATGGATTGGCGAGCGCCTTATCGTAGCAGCAGGCGGACAGGCATACCCCACCCTGGGTTCACGGGGTGACCTGTACCCGCTATTATCTCAACTGGGGCACACCATTACCCCGGTCTATCCGGCGCTGGCGCCTGTACAGGCCGATGTACGAACGCTGCACAAGCTGCAAGGGGTGCGCCTGGATGTAACCGCCGGGGTATGGCAGGGGAAAACGCTGCTTGGCACAACCACGGGCAACCTGATTTTTACGCAGTGGGGATTCAATGGGCCGGCGGTGATGGATTTGAGTCACCTGATCAGCACCCGACCTGGAACCCCGCTGCAGTTAACCCTCAACCTGCTGCCGGGGGAAATTGAACCCCGGCTGCGAACGCTGCTCAAACGAAAACAGCAAGACGCGGTGCCGATACGCGTCTTGTTAGGCGCTGTCTTGCCGCCCAAGGTGCCCCCTGTGATCCTGGGATTGGCGGGCGTTAACGCTGAAGTGCTCATCAATCAACTGAATGAGGCTGCGTTGGAGAATATTTTGAAGCAGTTAACCTGCATATCGGTTGAAATTCAGGGCGTACGGGGCTTTGACTATGCGCAAGTCTCTACGGGCGGGGTTCCGGTTGATGAAGTGCACCCTACCAGCCTGGAATCCAAGCAGATTCCGGGATTGTACCTGGCGGGAGAAACGCTGGACGTCATTGGCCCGTGCGGCGGATTCAATTTGCAGTTTGCCTTCTCCAGCGGCGCAGCGGCTGGATTGGCCGCCGGGCAGCACTGACCAGAAATTGACATGCTATAATCCCAAATCACCAAACCATTTTATCGCCATAAAGGCAGACAGGACAGTCGAGATGCCGCACTTATTTGAGCCACTGACCATTCGAAGCGTTACCCTACGCAATCGCATTGGCGTTGCACCCATGTGCCAGTACAGCTATGCTGACGGCTACTCGAATGATTGGCAACTGACGCACCTGGGCGCGCGGGCAGCCGGCGGCGCGGGGTTGATTATCTCGGAAGCCACAGCGGTAGAGGCGCGCGGACGGATCACACCGCATGATGTGGGCATCTGGGATGATGCGCACATTGAGCCACTGCGGCGGGTTACAGGTTTCATCAAGGCACAGGGCGCGGTTCCAGGCATTCAAATCGCCCATGCCGGGCGGAAGGCCAATACGCAGCGCCCCTGGGATGGTGGTAAGCCGGTTACGACAGCACAACCCGATTTCTGGCCGGTTGTAGGACCCAGTCCCATCCCCTTTTCGGAGGGATATCAGACACCCCGTGAGTTATCCTTAGATGAGATACGGATTGTTCAACAAGCCTTCAAAACCGGGGCACAGCGCGCGGCAGAGGCGGGATTTGAGTGGCTCGAAATCCATGCAGCCCATGGTTATCTGATCCACAATTTCCTTTCGCCGCTATCCAATCAGCGCGCAGATGCATATGGGGGGAGTTTTGAGAACCGCATTCGATTTCTGATTGAAACGATTAAACAAATTCAACTCGTATGGCCTGAACACCTGCCCATCACCGTGCGAATTTCAGCAACAGAATGGATTGAAGGCGGCTGGACAGTAACGGATTCGGTTGAACTGGCGCGGAAACTACTCAATGCTGGGGTTGATCTGGTGGATTGCTCCTCGGGGGGCAATATTCCCAAAGCACAGATGCCGCTGGGACCTGGCTATCAGGTACCACTGAGCGAGGCTGTGCGGGCAACCGGAATGTGCACTGCAGCGGTGGGGTTGATCACAGAGCCTGAGCATGCGGATGAGATCATCCGCAATGGGCGGGCAGATTTGGTGCTACTGGGGCGTGAAATGCTGCGCGATCCACACTGGGCGCTGCGAGCTGCTCAGACCTTAAAGCAGCCGGCACCGGTGCCTAATCCATACCTGCGCGCCTATTGAAATGATGCCTTCCGTTTTATTCTGCTGAGCGGGTTGCCTCAAACATCCGGTGGATACACCCAATCTCAGCAATGTTTTTCATCAACTCCAGGTTGGCCCAGGCCAGCGCAATCCGGAGTGGGCGCGGCTCTGCCCAGGGATACGCCAGTGGTCGCTCTAAATCTGCTTCCTGCAATTGGGATAAGATATCTGTCCACTGCTCAGACAGTGATTTTAGCTGCAAGATAGCGGCATCGGCACTGCCAGGCCAGAAAACCGCGTTATGGGTTGATGGTTCTTCCCCGCGGATTGCGGCAATCAGACCAGACCACCACCAGATGAGATGCCAGGTAAGCCAACCAATGGTCGTGGCAGGGGTTGGTTCAGGCTCGGGCATGCTCCAATCCGGGCGCCAATTTCCATCTTCAGAAAGGTGAACAGTCCAACTACCGGGCGCTTGCATAATCCGGAGCAAGTCGCACAGTAAAAACGGAGCAAGTCGCACAGGCAAACCGGAGCATGTCGCACAGTGAAAACGGGGCATGTCGCACAGATTTGAGAGAGAGAGAAACTGGTTAATC
>Ga0116185_1000346_pt1 | contig 57687 bp, 52 predicted proteins | sample AD_JPNNA7_MetaG_FD_89754 | JGI IMG/M metagenome (GOLD analysis project Ga0116185, IMG submission 89754) | Active sludge microbial communities of municipal wastewater-treating anaerobic digesters from Japan - AD_JPNNA7_MetaG | ecosystem: Engineered > Bioreactor > Anaerobic > Digestate | place...
ACCGCCAACGCCCCATCCAGATGCTTCGCCCCGGCGCGGCAGTGGCGCGGGAAGAGACCTACCCCTGGTTAACGCTGCTGTAACTGCTATTGTCGCAGCCCCTCCCTAACCCTAAAGGGCGCTTCGCGGAGGGAGGGGAAATTACACTCGGTAAGTCGCAGCTAAAATTATTAAGATGCTGGGCTCCCTTCCCTCGCCGCTTCGGCGCTCCGTAGGGAGTGAGGGATCGCGAAGCACTCCGTAGGAGAGGGCGGGGGGTTAGGTTATGGCGGGGGGTTAGGTTATGGCGGGGGGTTAGGTCACGCCGCGAACCGCCAACGCCCCGTCCAGATGCTTCGCCCCTACCTGGAACGTGGAACCTGGAACCCTCCCGCGCACCCAACCCCCAAAACCCTCCCCCGCCTACGCCACCACCCGCAAGCCCTCGGCGGGCGTCCACTCGGCCACCGTGACGTACAGCGGGCGGCGCGCAAACGAGGCCGCAAACCCCACCCACCGCCCGCAGATCTGCCGCCCCAGCGGCCAGGGGCGCCCGGTGGGCGTCAGCGCCCGGCCCTGCAGATCCATCAACCCCACGGGGTCGGGGTCGGGCTGGCGCCCCACCACCAGCGCCCGCCCCGGCGAAATGGCCGCCTCCAGCGGCGCGCCGGACGAATCACCGGCGGCCAGCAGGTCCAGCAGCTCCACCTGGGCCGGGCGGGGCGGGCCATCGCGCCACAGCGGCCGGCTGACGCCCGTCAGCGGGGCAAAGCAGCCCGTCAGGCACTGGCCGGGGCCGCCGGGCACCCCCGCCGCCGCCAGCCGCCGGATCTGCAGTCCGGTATCTTCAAACCCGCCCACCCGAAAGTTAAGATCGCCCCCCAGCGCGGTCCAGGCGGCGCCATCGAAGCGTTTGGCCGCGCCCCCGGCGAAGCCCGCCGCCGGGTCTGCCGAAACCCGGTAAAAGTTGGCCGCATCCAGCGCACCGGTGCGGCGGGCCGCCAGCCAGTAGAGCGCCCCGGCGCGCAGCTCGGGCGGCACCACAAAATCACAGGCCGCCCAGGCCGGTTCACCGGGCAGAGCGGCCCCGGCCAGCTCCACCGCGGCCAGCGCCGCCCCCGGCACGCCCCCGCCATCGGCGCACAGCTCCACGCGCAGGGCATCGGCGGGGCTGCCGCTGCGCGCCACCCGCAGCCAGGCCTGCCCGGCCTCCCACATCTCGCCGGGGGTGAAGGCCTGCGCCAGGCTGGTCTGGGCGGGGGCATCACCCAGCGGATGCAGCCAGCCGCCGGGCCGGGGATGCTCCACCAGCCCCACCGCCGGCGCGTAGCGCACCCGCCCCAGGCTGTGCCACCAGCCCAGGGCCTGCAGCCGCACGGCCCAGCCCGCCCCCATTGATTCTGGCGCCACGCTGGCGCGCTCACAGGGCCAGGCCAGGCGGGCCAGCAGCGCATCGCGCTCGGCGGCGGCCTGCTCGGGCGAGGCCTCGGCCAGCGAGACCACCCGCTCAAAGACGCCAAAGCGGGCCTGCGAGGCCGCTTCAGCGGCCCAGGGGGTTTGCTGCCAGTCGCCGCCGCCGGGGCCGCCGCGCCGGTAGCGCACCGCCACCCGGTTGGCCAGCCCATCCAGCGTATATTGGATGGCCGCCCGGCCGCGCTGCACCTGCACCGACTGCACAAAGCCCCACCAGGCGGGCTGTCCGCCAGCCGTCACGGTCACGGGGCTGCCCAGCAGCGCCTGCAGGGCCCCCACCGGCTCGCCGTAGGTGCCCGCCACCTCAAACTCGGCGCGCCACGGCCCGCCGGGGGTTTGCCACGTCAGGCGGGTGGGCTGCCAGGCCAGCGGGGCCGCCAGCCGCGGCAGTTGATTGACCTGCGCCAGCGCCACGCCCAGCATCAGATCACCCGCCGGCGCGGCCGGTAGAGCAGCCGGACGCGCGTACTGTGGTCAATCTCCATGGCGGCGCCGCCGTGCAGCAGCCAGAGCCGCTGCTTGCGCCCGGGCCAGAGCATCAACGGGGCGCCCAGGGCCGTATGCGTGACCAGCTCGCCGCTGGCGGCGTGGGCGGCGTAGGTCAGGCCGCGCGGGGCGTCGTCGTTCAGGGCCCACTGCGGCCCGGCCCCCGGCCCGGCCGTAAACTTGCGCCAGTAGTCCAGCGGCAGCAGTTGGATCATATCCACACCGATGGCGGCGGCATCACTGCTCTGACGGCTGGCAGCCAGGGCCAGCGTCAGCTCGGCGGGCTGGGCATCGCCGGGCAGGGGCCAGGGCGGCAGGTTGAGCCCCGGCAGATCCTGCAGCATGGCGCCGGCGCGCGGCAGCGTCCAGTCGGAGCAGGCCAGCAGGCTGCTGCTGTGCCAGATGCGCCACTGCACCCACAGGTCGGTAACGGGCCAGGCCGGGTTGAAGCGGGCCGCCGGCAGCAGCGCCCGCCCGGCCAGGGCCGCCAGCCGGTCACGCGCCAGCGTCCACTGCATCAAAATCACCTCGCCGGGGCCGCTCCAGCTCACCCGGCGGTACTGCCCGTTGGAGCAGCCCGCCTCGGCATAGACGGCGGTGGTCAGGCTGGTGGCGGCGTCTTCGCCTTCCAGGGTGATGTTGGGCGGGGCAAACACCGAGTCTTGATAGCTGCCCAGCCAGCCATCCAGCAGGGGGCGGGCGGGGTCGGTGTTCAGCCATTCCAGCCGGGCCGGGGCGGGCAGGTCGCCTACCCCGCCGACCCGGCCGCCGCCAGGCTATGCAATGATTACCCCGATTCTGGGGTTTATGTGATTCAACTGCGCCTGCACCCACGGACGCAGATCGCCTGGCTGAAAGCCGCCCTGACCGCCGCCCAGGCGCTGGGGCATCGCGAAGCAGAAGGCGTCCACCTCGGCAACCTGGGGCTGCTGCTGCTACTGGAGCAGCAGGGCAAGCTGCCCCGCGCGGTTGAATTGATGCAGGTGACAGTGGACTTTTACAGTTCCATTGGCCACCCCCGCGCTGAGGGGTTGGCGGCAGTAGTGGCGGAAATCCGGCAGAAGCTGAAGTAATTTGGAATTTGCGATTTAGGATTGCAGATTGTCAGGAACCGGGCATGGATCGGGGCTACGAGCGGGCATCTTGACGTATAATTATTTTATTGACGCGGCTAATCAACAGTGAGGTGGGTATCGTGCCGTAAGGAGATGCTCACACCGTTACATCAAAGAATCGCTCAAAGGAATATCATGAAAGCAACTGAAGCCAACTTTCTGCAGTTTCTCCATGGCAATAACAAGCAATTCATCATCCCCATCTACCAGCGCACTTATAGTTGGACAATTGCTCAATGCCGGCAGCTCTGGGAAGATATTTTACGCGTGGCCCAGGAAGAGCATATCCCCAGCCATTTTGTGGGGTCCATCGTTTATATCTCAAAAGGCATTATCTCTGCCAGCGCCATTCAAGAGTTCCTGGTTATAGACGGGCAGCAGCGTCTTACCACCCTTTCGCTCCTGCTGGTAGCACTGGCTAAAGCGATTGAAAAGGCCGGCGAGCCGGCCAAAGAAGCCACTCAGTTAAATCTCAAGAAAATCACCAATTACTATTTACTGAATAACGATGAAGATGGGTTGCTGCAATATCGGCTGCTGCTAACGCAATCGGACCGGGAAACCCTGATGAAGCTGGTAAATGGCTACCCCTTACCGGCAAATGCATCTCCCCGGATAGCAGAAAACTACCAGTACTTTGAGCGGGTTGTTGCTGAGAGCAATGTGCCCCTCGAGACGATTATCACAGGCATACGCAAGTTGGTGATTGTGGATGTGTCGCTGGACCGAACCCAGGATAATCCACAGCTTATTTTTGAAAGCCTCAACTCTACCGGGTTGGCGCTGTCGCAAGCCGACTTGATCCGCAATTACATTCTAATGGGCCTGGAAACTCGGGAGCAGACTGATCTCTACACAAATTACTGGTTCCCGATGGAACAGGGATTTGGGCATGCTGAAGATGCGGGTTATTTTGACCGCTTTATGCGCGACTATTTGACCATCAAAAATAACGGACATATTCCTAATATTGACCGGGTGTATGTTGAATTCAAAACCTATGTCCACAGTCATCCTGATCTTACGATGCGGGCAATTGTGGCAGATATTTACCGCTATGCCAAACATTTTATCGCCCTGGTCTTTGAAAAGGATCTCCCCCGCGATGTGTTACAGGTAGTCAAAGATATCAACACGCTTAAAGTGGAAGTGGCGTATCCATTCCTGCTCGAAACCCTGGATGATTACGAACAAGGGGTCCTCACTCAGGATGGCTTGTTAGCGATCCTGAAAACAGTGGAGAGTTACATTTTCCGCCGCGTCATCTGTGCTATTCCTACCAACTCGTTGAACAAAACGTTCGCCACCCTGACTCGTGAAATAAACAAAGACAGGTACTTGGAAAGTGTGCAGGCCGCCCTGTTGATCAAAGATTCGTACCGGCGGTTCCCAGGTGATGAAGAACTGCGCCAGCAATTTGTAATTAAGGATGTTTACAACTTCCGCCCGCGGCTCTATATGCTGCGCAAGCTAGAAAATTTCCAGCGCACCAAAGAGCTAATCAATGTGGATGAGTATACAATCGAACATATCATGCCACAGAACGAAGACCTTTCAGCAGAATGGCGGAACGAGCTGGGTGCTAACTGGCAGCAAATTCATGAGCGTTATCTACACACTATCGGCAACCTGACTCTGACTGGATACAACTCAGAATACAGCGACCGTACATTCAAAGAAAAACGCGACTACCCTGATCGTAAAGGCTTCCATAACAGTCCACTGTTTCTAAATGAGTACCTGGCCGGCCTGGATCACTGGAACGAAGAAACCATCCAAACCCGCGCTGGAATGCTTGCTGATCTGGCGGTTCAAATCTGGGCGTATCCTAAATTATCTGAAGAAACTATAGCACCGTATCGTTTAACGCAGAACAAAGGCAACGGGGATAGTGAACCGCGTGATTACCCAATGGAACACTACGAATACCTGCAGGAAGGTCCCATGCTCGCGCTTTTCAAAGCCTTCCGGCACCGAGTACTGAACCTGGACCCAATTGTTCGCGAAGAACACAAGAAGTTATATATAGCATTCAAGGCAACCACTAACTTTGTTGATGTTGTGCCGCAAAAGGTTCGGCTGCGTCTATCGTTGAATTTACCATTTACGGAAATTGATGATCCCAAGGGTTTATGCGTGGATGTATCTAACCGAGGACGCTGGGGTAATGGTGACATTGAGCTAGGGTTATCAACGATGGAAGAACTTGACTATGTGATGGATCTGGTCATGCAGGCATTTGACTGGCAGATGGGTAATGAATAGAAGCGTGGTATTAAAGCTTCTTTGCCCATTATTCCTAATTATCACTGTTTGGAAGGAGCATCCCGATGTCCGCAACTCGAATCACAGGTAAAGAATACCCGGTTAAAGATATTCTGTGCAATAAATTTATCATGCGCATTCCCAACTATCAGCGGCCGTATGCCTGGGGAACGGAACAGGTGCAGACCCTGCTGGAAGATCTACTGAATGCTTTGGGAAATCCAGATGACCATACGGACGATCGGGAAGCCTACTTTTTGGGCAGCATTGTCCTGGTGAAGGATGAGCATAGTCCTGACGCAGATGTTGTGGATGGGCAGCAGCGACTGACCACTCTAACCATCCTAATGGCTGTGATTCGCGCAGCCTTGGAAAATCAGAAGTTGCGCGATCAAATTACAGAAATGATATTTTCACCCGAGAAAATACTTCTGGGAGAAAAAGCCAGCTACTTTTTAACTCTACGAGAAAAAGATCGCGAGTTCTTTCAGAAATATATACAGGAAGACGAGCTTTTGGAAAAGCTGTCCACGGCTGACCCTAACAAACTCACCCAGAGTCAGATCAATATCATCAAAAATGCCCGGCTGCTGCAAACCATGTTGAGCAAATATACTCAGGGTCAACTTGTCAACCTGGTGAGGTATATCAGCAACAACTGCTATCTCATTATTGTCACCACCCCCACCACCGATAGCGCCCACCGGATTTTCTCGGTGCTGAATGACCGCGGTCTGGATCTGTCTTATACCGATATTTGCAAAGCAGAATTGATTGGCGCTATTGGTAGCCGGCAACCAGAACTAGAAGACGCCTATACGCAAAAATGGGAGGACGCCGAAGAACAGATCGGACGAGAGGGATTTAAAGATTTGTTCAGTCATATCCGAACTATCTTACTTAAAGCCCGTCTCAAAGATACGATACTGAAAGAACTGCGTAATTCTGTCTTTCCAAAGTATGAGGGCCGGCCAACTGCATTTATTGATGACGTTCTGCTACCCTATAAAAACGCTTATGATGTTATCAAGACGTTCAGCTATCAAAACGACAATCTGTCTGGAGAAGTAAATGGGATTTTGCGCTGGCTGCGCTGGATTGATAACAGTGATTGGCTGCCAGTGGCCATGTTGGCCTACCAGCGATACAGCCATGACAGTGCAAAGTTTTTGTCAATACTAAAACATTTGGAGCGACTGGCAGCCAGCTTGACCATCAGCCGGGCCAATGTCAACACCAGACAGACCCGCTACAACGAGGTTTTGACCTGGATTGAGCAGGGCAAAGACTGGACCGCTCCGGATTCACCGCTGCAATTATCACCGGCAGAAATTGTCGCAACCCTCAATCTCCTGCAGGGCGACATTTACAACTCCGGAGCACGTGGATATATCCTACGCCGCCTGAATGGACTGCTCAGCGAGGATAAAACCACGCCCGACACCCCAATCTTTACGATTGAACATGTACTCCCTCAAAATCCATCGGCAAACAGCCAGTGGAGGCAGTGGTATCCCGACGAAAAGGAACGCTTACGTATCACCCAAACCCTGGGCAACCTGGCACTGCTTTCCAAGCGCAAGAACAGCGCTGCCGGCAATAGTGATTTTGAGACAAAGAAAAACCAGTATTTTGTCACTCCAGTAACACAGTTTGCCTTGACTACCAGCATCATCAGAGAATCAGATTGGACCCGACCGGTCTATGAACGCCGGCAAGCGATGCTGGTCAACCTACTTAAAGTAGCCTGGAGATTGGATAGCCCAGAAAACAGGAACTGAAGCAGGCTGAGCTCCAAAATCAATTTAGCGCCAACTCAAGAAAGCTGGTCTTTTAAGAGGAGCCGGCAGCACCCAAAGCCAATCAAACACAAGGCAAGTTATAGATACATACCGGAAAGGTCCACACAAGGTACCCAGATTTCAAGCCTGTGTGATCTGTGATCGCGCATAATTTTTGGGGGTACGTTTTATAGATGAATTCAAGGCTGAGGCCAAAAGGTTCAAATCCCCCTGACTTGCCAGTCAATATTGAAATGGGAGGCCGGGGCAGGTCAATGACTGGATCTGCCATGAATCAAAAAAACGGAACAAGTGAATTGACTTGTTCCGTTGGACTAAAAGGGAGTGATGAATAGAATAACTAACCACCAGGGGAACCGGGCTATCAGGTTGTAACCGGTAGAGCAAGACATCAGAAAGTATCACTTCAAGCCAATGTAACATTGAGTTTTATGATTTAACGTAGTGGTAAAGGGGGCGTAATGCCTGTTAAATTGGGCATTTTGCGGGATTTGGCGTGTTTTTGAGGCATAAGGGTTTTTTACTGTCTGCGTGCCTCGCGTGCCGCAAAAACATGTTTTAATAAGAAATCAAAACATCAGGCCTGCGGCTTCTCCCCGGCTCAACACCTAATCATCCCAGATTAACTCCCGCCAGTTCGGGGGGATCAGGCCCTCTTCCAGGGCTTTGGCAATCATGCCGCGGTGACGGAGATCAGCCCGCAGGACATGATGATAACGACACAGGGTCCGCAGATTGCTCAGGTCGTTAGTACCGTGCTTGCCCGAGTGAATATGGTCAATATGTGCCTCTTCCAGGGATACGGGATGTTTGCCGTACGGATATTGACACAGGCCTCCATCCCGCTCCCATACTTTGCGCCGGGTTTCCTGCCAGATTTCACGCGGCTGCCGTGATTTGGGCATCTGATACCTCGGTCTCTAATTCTTGATCCATGCCATGCCTTGATTTGCCGGGCCGTACTCTGCGATGCCGCGCTGCGCCATGCCGCGCCGTACCTTGCCGTGCCGTGCTGCGCCTTGTTTTTTTAGCTATTCCTCAGATGTCTCTGAGGTTTCAAATTGGCTGACTTCAAAACGACCCATCCCAATGTTGCGACCATTGCCGATCCCGACCAGCAGGCCGGCATCATGAAGAATAGATTCCATCACTTTGACCGGCACAATGGATTTATCCCAAATGAGATGGAACGAGCATGACCAGCCGGGCCGGCAGGCAATGCGGTAACGCACATTGACACCCCGGGTAGCTGGATTGCGCACCCCGCGAATATCCAGATAGACCGGCAGATTGACATCCACAGATGGGATATCGGGCAATGTGCAGTGATCAATGAAAATTTGCTCTTCCTGAACCGTCAGGGTAGCCGTCACCATGGTTTGATAAGATGCCCGTCCCTTTTTGGTGTATTTGCTGCCATCTCGGATGCAGGCAAAGACATAAGTCGCCGGAATGTAGAGCTGCCGGCTCTGAACATCAAACAACACGGTTTTCTTCCACTCTTCTGGATCGTTGCCGGCAACACCGCTCTTCTCCTGCCGTTCCAAGGGGATGGATGAAGGGGTGAAAGCATGCCACAGCAATGGGCGTGTACCGGTAATTGAGATCCTTGCCTTGGCAATATTTCCTAACATGTTTCCTCCGTTTCTCTGGTATGTCAATATTATACGGTATTAATAATTATATTGTCAAGAAGGAAAAATAAAAATCGGCCGTTCTGTGTTCAGAAGGCCAATCTGCAATCTCTTAGGATTTGCGAATGTGCCGGTAAATCGTGCGTGCCGAAACTCCGAAACGATCAGCCAATGCTTCAATGCCGGTACCCTGGGCTGCAAGCATCCTGATCTGTTCAATCTGCTCGGCTGAAAGTTTATAGTTCCCCTGACGACGACGGCTGAAGTTTGCCAGATCTGATGCTTTAATCAGCCAGTCACGCCCCACCTTTTGAGCCGGCAGACGCCCGGCATGAATGAGTGCCAAGATGCGCTCAATGGTTACCCCCAGAATTTCACCCGCTTGCCGGGTAGTCAGAAAGTCCATAGGATGAATTTATCACAGTCAGGAAATTGGGTCAATTTACATGTGTTCTATATCCCCTGGACCGTGGAGCCAGGAAGAGCAGAAGATCAGGAAATTAAGCAGCCAAGAATCTCAGGGACTCAGGAATTCTGCAGGTATGGGAATTTGTAAACTCAGGAAATCAAGGAATCTGGGAGTTCAATATGTAAGTCTGATTGTGAGGATTCGGTACCTTCAGAGATCAAGGCCCGGGTATGGAGGAGCAAATAAACGCAATGTAACATTGCAATTTAGAGTTTAACGTAGTGGTAAAGGTGGCGCCACGCCTGTTAAACCAGCGATTCTACGGGTTTTTGACATAGTTTATGCTTTGGCGGATATTGTTCCCTCGCGTGCCTTACGTGCCGGTGTGATACAAACAAAATTGGGAATATGTGCGTAGAAACACAAAAACAGCCTTGCGCTTCAGGCATGGCTGTTCAAGCATGTTGCAAAACTCTTATTTGGGCCGGATCAATCTTATCCCATAAATCGGATGGTCGATATCGCCGGATTTTCTACCTGTCGGAAATCGGGATGATTATGGTTGAAGCTTACCAGCAATCCAATCGATAAATTGCCATGGGTGAGAAAAATCCGGAGGGCTTGAATTTGCTGCAAGGGCATGGAATTTTTATTCATAATCGCCAAGGCCACCTGATCTTCTATCACCATGTCAACATAATTGAAGCCGATAAATCGCCCACCGCACATTTGCGGCAGATAGATCTTGGGACGCACCCTCAAGCCGCAGGACTCAATCTCCTTTACCAAAAACGTGAGTAAACTATGAACATCATTGTTTTTCTGTTTCAGCATTATGGCGTCATGATAGACCCGGTAATACGATTTGATGACAAGCGAGGTGACCGCCTGGCAGCAGAGAGCCATCTTTGAAGCGCCTTTTTAGGCCGTTGAATCATCCAACAATTCCACTGCCGCCTGCAAATCGCTGCGCCCCGGTGTGACATAGATCTGGGTTGTATTCAGATTTTCGTGGCCTAACAGCATTGCAACCTTCTCCAGTGAAACGCCCCGATCCACCAGGGATTTAGCGAAAGTATGCCGCAAGACATGGCAGGTAATATCGCTGAGCCTGGCATGTGATGCAAAACGAGAAACTGCGCGCTGAGCTGTACGCTTCTCAATACCTTCACCCTTCTGCCCAATAAACACCTGTTCCACGGGCAGATCTGGGCGCATCTGTAAATAAATGTTGATGGCCTGGCGCGCCTCTGCATTGAGGGGCAGTTCGCGCCGCTTGGAACCTTTGCCGGCTCTCACCACCAGGTAGCCCCGGTTTTCTTCCAAATTGATATCAGTCAGGCGTAAATTGACCAGCTCGCTGACCCGCAAGCCGGTATACAGCATTATCTTGACCATGACAGCATCCCGGATGATGAGCTGGCGGGATCTGGGGAAACGGGTCATTGCCCGATTGACTTCGTCATCCACGGCTCGGATGAACCGGGCACGGTCACGAGGATTCAACCACCGAGGGGATGATTGCACCTCCTTTACCGGGCGAATGCCGCTTGTGGGATTAGGGCCATCCTGCAGATACCCCATCCGTTGAGCCCATAAACAAAACGAGGACAACGAGGCCAACCGGCGATTGATTGTCCGTGGACGGGCGTCGCTCTGCTGCATGAATTGTTTATATTCCCGCACAACACCGCTCGAAAGGTCAGATGGTTCAAAATCATGGCGATAGTTTTGGGTATACCATTTCAGAAACAGGGCAATATCGTTGGTGTATCCGATAATGGTCATGGGAGAGCGGTCATTCGTTTTCAGAAAATCGGCATATTCTTGCAAGTAGTTTGTTGCCATTCGTAAAAAACTCCTTATTGGCACTAATGTTGGATAAATTTTCCCAGGGGGCCTTTTACATACCGGCCCGGGTCCCGGCGGGGAGTTGCCGGGGCGGGCAGCCCGGAGCGAAGGCCATTGAAAAACCGGGCGGCTTGATATTCCTGGGGTTGGGTGGCTGCCCATTTGAGCCAACCCATGACACGCCGCTTGTTCTGGGCATAGGATTCCAAGATTTCGGCGGTACTGCCGTTCCAACCGATATCGCGCAGGGCTTTCAATACGGCAGCCGGCAAAACCCTGGGGGCCTCAACCGCAATGGGCTGGTTTTCTTCTGCCTGGGGCTGCATGCCAATCAGGCGGGCTTCAAGATCAGCCTGTTCAAGATCGGGATCCCAATCCAAATTAATCACCGCAGTCACCAGCCAGCCTGGGCCATCGGCACGTTTGGTCCGCAGTGCGATTGGGTACAGAGCAAGAAATCGCTCAATTCGATCCAGATCGTTTTTTGCCACCAGTTGAGCCGCGGTTTTGGGGAAAATTCCAATCTTTCGCAAACGGTATACCAGATCGCTTTTGCGCTGGCTTTCGGAGACACTTTGCGATTTTTTTGCGCTTTCGCCAGTTAAGTTAAGAGAAGTTTTTGATGAATCTGAATCATTAACATCATCTTGGCTTAGCTTGTCTTTAAGGGGTGTCATCGGTGGAAAATTTCCACCGATGAAAACACGCATTTCATAGACGTGTGCGACATGCCCCTGGTAACCTGTGACCTCAAATCGGGCCAGGATGCCGCGCGTCATGGCTCGCTCAATGCCAGCCAGAACCGACTTACGATCCATGCCTGTGAGCTGCTCAAATTCACTCAGCGTGATGGGCTCAGCGCCACCTACCTGCATCAAGCGGGCTACGGCGGCAATCGTCACCTTCAACTCGGCAAGAGTCATCCAGGGCATTAGCCGCAGCACTTCTGGCGGCAGTATCACGGTTTCAGGAATCACAATTCCATCAATTGTTGGGCCAAAATCATCGTTCATCAGGTTCTCCATTTTTAGATCATTTGCCATTGAGAGGCTTTTTGCGGGCTTTTTTCCATCAGGAGTGCTAAAGTATGGCCAGGGCAATTTTTATCGCTTGTAGGGCTTCCTGTGGGGCAACTGTATGCGTCAGCGTATGCGGAAACGTAGGCAATACGCAGGCAGACCGAACACAGAACGAAGGCGGCAACGCAGGCGGCCATTTTGGGGCTAAAAAAAACCGATAAAAATCTTCAATCTGGGCGGCCACTGATAAACACACTCCTGATTAATCGGGTGTCCTGGGCTGCGGTGTTAGAACTAAAACACCAGTGCGGTAGGCTTCAAGGCCATGCTTGAGCAGGACGGAGGCCACTTCACCAAGAGGAAAATGAATGCCAGCAATTTTCTTTAGCTGAGTGTGGAGCGAATCTGGAATGCGGTAATGGGCCATTTCTTCCCAGTCTCTCTTATTTGGTTGAGGCCTTTCAGGTTTTTCACTGGGATCAGGGGGTGGAACCGGATTCCAACCATTTACAGCCCAGCCGGCGCCTGTAAAAGGGAACAGGGTCATTTTTTGCGCCTTTTTCCGATGATTGATGCGCGCCTCTAAACGCAAGTTACCCTGAGCAATGCAGGCCAACGAGTATTCGAAAAGAGCGCGGGCAACATCGTCAACAGTAACGTCTAAAAATTCGGCCAGTTGTTTGACGGCATTACGAAGATCCGCCGGAACGCCCCGATAATGTTTGGGCGTATGTGTGCTTTCCCACTGCCGGCCACGTTTTGCGCCAGATCCAGAGGGTCCATTCTGAGAAGACCTTGCGGTTCGATCAATTTCCTCAAACGGGTTTTCTGGCTCGATCCTTAATTCGGTTATTTTTTGAAAGTCTGACATAACGACCACCTTTCCTGTATCAAAAATTGGTTTAGAAGGGGTTAGATTTTTTATGGAACGTATAATAACCAGCGATTATTACGTTCCATAAAAAGTTCACATCAAAAGGGCGTCCAATGCTGAATGCAGCGCATCCAACTCTGTCTGATTCAAATCTTCTGCTACGGCAGAGGCTTGTAAGCCGCCCTGACGAAGCATTCTTTTGATCCAGGCAGACCTCTGCCTGGCCGGTACGCCTTCAAGAGCCGAGATGAGATCGTCATCCTCTCCGTAAACTAACCAGAGGTGAAGATGGAACTCAACCACAGCCTCATGACGACGTGGACGCCCGCGCGTACTCATCCACGATTCCTGCGCACGGATTGCTGGAGAGCCAGTTTATACAATCCGCGGCTGATAGACATCACAGGATCATCCGGGATATATAAACGTCCGTTGAAGCTTTGGGACAATTGATTACGCAGCAGAACCGCACCGCCACCCACAACGATGATCTGAGCAAAGCGCCGCCAACGGGTACCCCAGGTTTTCTCGATTTGTCCGGTAATCTCCCGAGACCAGACTGGCAGCGCCTGGCGGATATCCAATTTGCCCATCCGCAGCAACGTATCCAGTTCGCCCAGTGTATGCAAGTTCTCGCCATCGAGCAGTTCCAATAATCGCCGAACACCCAGCGTTCGGCCGGCAGTCATCGCCTGTACAACGGCCCGATCGCTAACGTTCAGCAGTTCCAGGGTGTTAAAGCCAATCGAAACAATACCGATCTCTCGACTGAAATGGTCACGGCGATCCGAGATAAATTGCCCGGCATCATCCAGAACATAATCAAACAAAGCTGCCGATGGTTGAGAGGTCACTCTGACCTCTGCAATTTGCACCGAACAAGGCTGTCCATCAGCCTCCCAGGTATGCTCACCAATGAGCCAGCGGCGCACTGCATCAGCATTGGACTGCGCTTGTTCTCCCGAGAGCGGCTCTTGTGGCAAACCGACTATCAGATGCAAGGGTTCTGTCAACGCGCCATGTTCGCGGGCATAACGTGTCAGAATACCGTACACAATCGCCCGGGTTTCTGGGACGCCAGTCATACGCTCATAATCCAGGTTTTCGATGGCCCGTCCCCAGTTATGTGCATCAGATCCAACATAGAAAGACATTGAACCGATTGCTATTTTTAGCGGAGGTTTTTGAGTCCGAAAACCCAATACCTGGGTCACAGGCTGGCCGGTGTCTGCTGCGACAAGCGCTTGTAACTGCAGGCCGCCATGAGCGCCATATAGTTTATTGGCACCAGCACCGAGATCTTCACCAAAATAAATCATGATTCTTTCTCCTTGTTTGAGGTTGACAGGCTTGACGGTGTTTGACAGGTTTGACTGATTGACAGTATTTGGCCCATTTTGGGCGAGATAACGCGGGCATTTTGCTGGCGTGGATCGCGCTGTACCCAACCACGCAGTTCCCAGGCATCAAGCAGACGGCGAGCTTCCCGTTCACGGCAGCCCCAGGTGATGAGCAGCGGGATAGACATTCGTCCAGCAGTTTCACGTTGAGCGCGTAATGCCCATTGCAACTCCGGTTCAGGGATAGCCACACATGATGGTCCCATCAGCAGCCCCTTATCCACAAAGTAGGTCTGAACCGGCCCCCAGCGATCCACATAAGCCAGGCCAGGGCGGCTGGCCGGGATGTGTTCAGCCCCGGTGCAGTTCACCCGGCGGGCCATGTCGGCGCTCCGGACCCGGAAGCAAACCGCCAGGCTCACCTGGTCACGCAGCGGGCCAATCAGGTCTTTGGTGAATTCCTGGGCGGCAAACACCACCGTCAGGCCGAACTTGCGCGCCCGCCAGCCCAGGGATGCGATCCGGTCCTTGATTGCCGGAGCCGCAGCAGCCACGGCGGAGAACTCGTCCAGTACCACCAGGACACGGGGCAGGACCTGCAGCCCGTTCCTGACAGCAGCCTCGTTGTACTGCTCCAGATTTTCGGGGAAGCCGCCGGCGGCCTGGAACAAGGCGGCCCGGGCATCACATTCGCCAAGCGCCCGTTCCACCAGCTCGATAGCCTCGCCTGGGGTTGTGGCCAGGGGGGCCAGCAGATTGGGATTGTCAGCCAGCATGGGGAAGGTCGCCTGGTCAATGTCGGCCAGCAGCAGCGCCATGCCATCGCGCAGGGCCTGGAACACCAGGTTACGCAGGAACACGGATTTGCCGGAGCCGGTCATTCCGGCGGTCAGCACATGCCCCATCCGGCCCCAGCTCAGGCTCAACGGCTGATTGCCTGCCTTGACGCCCAGGGCCACCTGGCCGGGCTGGATGTCCGTTGGCAGGTTCACCAGCTTCGGCATCCGAGGCGGAGCGGAGAGCAGGGTCACATAACGCAGGCCGACATGATTGGAGAGGAATACCGGCAGGGCCACCTCGGTGCTGATTTGGTGGAGCAGATCGGCATCGGTGTAGGCCTCCAACCGGTTGATGCGTCCGGTATCCAGGGCGCTGATGAGCAGCGTCAAACCGTCCACTTCGGTCAGGTAGAATCCGCTGAAGGGAGCCTCCAGCTTGCGGCGTTCCAGCACACTGATCTGCCGGGCAGCCACACCCTGGGCCACCCGCTGCAGGCGGTTTGAAATGGCAATGGCGGTCATTGATTTACCTCCTTGCTATCATCGACAATTGCGGTTCGGAAAATGGTTGGCACAACATCCTCAACCATCGGATGGGCTGTTTTGGGGTCTATCACGGTAATTTGCGGCAGTACAGTCGGGGGAGCTGCCGGTGGCTGGCTGGCCAAACCTTGCGCCATGCGCTGGGCAGGACGGGGTTTGCTGGCAGCCACCAGCGCCCGAATCCCCTGGACTTTCTGGTCGTTCTCGGTGATGCGGGTCTGCACATCGGCGGGCGGGAGCACCGGATGCTGGATGTCCGTGACCGGGTGCACGGCCCGATCACCGGCCAACATCCGCTTGTTGCCGATGATGATCAGGGGCAGGTTGCCGTCTGCGCCGCGCTGGATGGTTTTGAAGTTCGCCCAATTGACCAGGGCGATGATGATCAGCACCAGGGTGATGCCGCCGAGGGCAAACGGGGCAACGGCCCAGGCATATTTGATAAAGTCCTGCCGTTCGGTTTGGATCCGCTCTTGTTCTGCCGCCTCCTGGGCAATCCCTGCCTGGGCTGCCTGGGAGGTTGCCAGAGCCATCACGGAGGCTGCATCAGCGGTGGCCTGCCGGTCAACCGCCTGCTGCGTCCAGGCGTAAGCGGTTGCCGAGGCCACCGCAGTCTGGGTGGACAGCGCCGCATCTGCGGTAGCCGTCCAGCCTATGATCATCCAGGCGTGCTGCGTGCCGGTTGCAGCGGCCATCTGGGTGAGCTGGGCGGATTGGGCGGTGGCTTCGGACGCCAGGTACTGCGCCCGGGCAGTTGCCTCGACAGCGGCCTGCTGGGCGGTGGCGGTCATCAGACCACGATAAACATCAGCGGTAGCTGCGGCGGACTGCACTGTGCCCTCAGCGTGGATGATGTCCACGTTTAGTGCAACTGCAGTGGCTTCAGCTGCTATCCGGGTGGCCGTAGCCAGGTTGCTGTCGCCGTAGGTCGGAGAGGGCGAACCGGTGACCATCGGCAAAGCGGTGTAATCCAGACACCCGGCCAGGAACAGCAGGCCTATGACGACCAACAGGAGCGTTACAAGATATTTATTCATCAGCCCCCCAGTCATCATCCACATCATCAGGTAGGGTCTGCTGGTAATAGGCTGGCGGAAGCTGGTTCTGCTGCTGATTCATGCCCCGCAAGGTGCGCAGCAGTTCGAACTGGACCAACTGATTGATGGCATCGCCTGCTGACAGCGCTGGCGCCTGGCTGCCAGAAACCTGGCGGCGCTGCGCTCCCTGAACCCGAACCCCGCCAGGGGCAGTCCCGTTCATGGTGTCCAGGACGGGCTTGATGCGGAACTGGTAGAACAACCAGCCCACCAGGCCAATGGCGGTCAGCAGGGCCACGATCAGCAGGACAATGACGATGCCCTGGGTGAAGCTGGTCTGCGCCTGTCCAGCGGCAGCGATCTGTGCGGCGCGGGCAGCCTCGATGGCTGCCTGAGCCTGCCGGGCATCAGCAGTCTGCGCCGAGATGACGGTGATGGCTATGACTACAACCACTAACAGTACAATAATCAGTGTGGGTTTCATGTTAGAACTCCACACCTGAAACAAAGCTGTTAATACAAACAATCCATGAGCCATTAGCTAATGAATCATGAACTGATCTATTAATTGAATTAATCCCCCAGAATACGTTAAATCGAATGCGGCTTATAGATTGGCCTGGGGGTACGTTTTGTATCTGCGATCAAATAATCTGGCGAGCGCCAAAGCCGCCAATTGATTGTTTGCTGCACCTATGGGAAGGGCGCATTTCAAATTTTGCTGAGAGTTATCAGGTATATCCCCTATCGGCCCTGCCCAACTTCCTGCCGGAGGACAAATTTATCTTTTTCACCAGCGACCAGGACTTGAAAACCAAAATATTCTCAAGGTTGCCTCGCCCGATTGGAGCTTCCATTCCCGCAAATGCGACACAATTGAGTTTATCCGCGAATTGAATCAGGCCGGCGTCAAAGTTATCCTGTTCCATCTTGGAACTGAAAGTCTGAAGTCCATCATTAAGCGCCATGACCTCGATCCCAGGATAGTAATTGCCTGTTCTGGTGATAGAATAACTTTCTGAGTCCCTGGAGGGTCACATGTCATTTTCCCTGGACAGCATCCCTTGATTGAGCAACAGCCAGTACCGGCCGCTGATGCCGCCCACTTACCGGCGGAACAAGTTGCCTCCCAAACACATACCCATCAGGGACATGCAAGACATCGCAAGCAAACCAACTGCTGGTCAAAGGGAATCTGATCCTGATTTACTCGATAGATAGGGTGTTATTATTGACAACATGAAAACAAATTACTCGATCGAAGAATGGAATGAAACCTCACCACGCTGGCATGAGTTTGTAGCATGTCTTGAAGCGGTGGCACCCGAACAAGCGCCTTTTGTATTTGGTGAATACTATCGCTCATATCAATCGTATTTATTCGTTGCGCTTCAATCAAATGAGATTGTTGGCTTTATCAGGTTTGCAGTTCAGCCCATCGGCCCGGAAGCAAAGTGTCCGACATTGTATCTGGATGGGGTTCAACTTACCGAAGCCAAAATCCATGCTTTTGCTGTTCGCGAGGATGCCAGGGGCCAAGGCATCGGCACGGCGTTGCAGAGACAAGCCATACAACGGGCCAAAATGCTCGGGTGTTATCAGGTGGCCTCATATAGCAGTTATGGGCGAGACGCGAATTATCACATCAAACTTTCTTTGGGGTTCGCAGTACAGCCAGAAGTTCATGGAGATAACCAACAAGGCGTTTATTTCATTATGCCGCTTAAAAACATAACCCCATAAAAGCAGGCTAACACAGCGCACACCGGAAAAGTGTAGCGTTCCATCGCACTTTCAGGATTTTGGCCCCAAACAGTGGATTCGGCGCCTGGTGGTTTTGTCCGCCAACTCCTGCCCTTGCCGGTAACACCTGCCGCCGGGCGACCAATCTTAAAATGCGTTATCAAACAGGCAAAAGAGAATTACCGTCAATACACGTTAAATGCACCTATAAAATAATATGAACAAAATTGATCAACGGAATCGACTGGATGAGGAGGTCTTTACCTACCAGGTCAATAAAGATAAAAAGGTTTTCATTTATTGGAGAGGCAGGCAAGTCAGGGTTTTAAAAGGGGAAGAAGCTCAGCTCTTGCTTGACAAGATAGCGAGCCTTGATGCTAAAGGAGTACAACTGGTGCTGGCGAAGGCCACGGGCAACTTCAAGCGCGGCAATGAACGATAGAGTATACTGTTTTCTACCGTAAATCCAGGGCCGACTTGTGGGCCGAACCGCTGAACCAGACGAACTCTGCACGGCGGGGCAGATCCAGGGCACACTGATCTGCAGGCTGACCAGCCTTGGCGGGGTGGGCAGCCCATTGTTTTCGAACCGAAAAACTTTGTAACGAAGATCATCTATGGAGATAAAGATGTCTGACCGGATTGGTAAAGAGCCTGGACTCCGCCCGCTGCCCCTGGTGCCAGCAGCGCTGTATTTTGGTCTGCCAGCGTTGTTGATGCTTTTTACCTTTTATGTTGGCGAACCTTATCTCTCTGCCCACGGCACGCCAATCTATTTTAGCTCATCGCTAGCACTGTACGGTCCACTGGCACTGTTATTGGTTGCTGCACTGACAGCTCACCGCCTGGAAGGCCGCCCCCTGACCTGGCAGGCATTGAGGGAGCGCTTTCGCTTCCGGTGCATGGATCGTTCTGCCTGGTTATGGACGCTGGTGTTGATTCTGGTGACAAGCATTGCCACGTTAAATCCACTGAGCCAGATGCTGGTGGATCGCGGGATCATCCCCCTGCCTGCTCACATACCGGCATTACTTGACCCTCGGATAGCACAGGAACCAGTCAGCGTTAGCAAGTCGTTGATCGGCGGGCTACCCGGTTGGGCTTTTGCCGCATTGAATCTGCTATTTCTGCTGGTCAATGTGCTGGGCGAAGAATTGTGGTGGCGCGGTTACATCTTACCCCGCCAGGAGGCAGCGCATGGCCGCTGGGCCTGGATAGTTCATGGAATCATGTGGACCCTGTTTCACATGCCGAAGTACTGGCAGTATCTGACGCTGCTGCCTGGCTGCCTGGCTTTTGCCTATATCTCTCAGCGCACCCGGAATATCTGGCCGGCGATCATTGCACACCTCCTTGTCAATGGGGTGGGCATGGCGACACTGGTCATTTCAGTGTTAATGGAACAGGCAAAATAGGATCTGGAATTTTAGGTTGCTGATTATCTGGAATTGACGGGGATTTAGCCACGGCACTGGATTTATAGACGTATAATTATAATTATTTTACTGTCAGCGCATCTCAACAGCGAGGTGGGCTTTGGGCAGACCTGTTTTCAAAAGTTAGCCAGGGAGTAAATCTGATGATTATTTCAGCCAGTTACAAAACTGATATTCCAGCTTTTTACGGCAAATGGTTCATGAACCGTTTGCGGGCTGGTTATTGCAAGGTGCTTGATTCCTACGGCAAGAAGATTCATCGCGCCGACTTGCGTCCGGAAATGGTGGATGGTTTCGTCTTTTGGACAAAAAATATCCATCCGTTTCTACAGGAATTGCCCACTATTCGCGAGATGGGGTACCCGTTTTACATCCAATACACGATTAATAACTATCCCCGCTCTCTTGAATCCGCGGTGATTGATGCTGATAAAGCTATTAATGGGGCGCATCAAATTGCATTGCAATTTGGCTCAAACGCCGTGGTCTGGCGCTATGACACCATCATTTTTTCTTCCATCACAAGGCCCGAATATCATCTCAGCAATTTTCAGAACCTGTGCCAAAAAATGAGCGGGATTGTCAATGAGGTTGTGGTTTCATTTGCACAGAACTATCAAAAAACCACGCGCAATATGAATTTGGCCGCCCAGGAATTTAACTTTACCTGGGAAGACCCTGACAATGAAACCAAGCTGCAATTGATTAAAACGCTGGCAGGAATTGCGTCTGGTTATAACATTCAATTAACCGTGTGCGCACAACCCGAATATATTGTGCCCGGGGTACAGGAAGCTCACTGTATCGACATTCACAGGCTCTCGTCAATTGCAGGACGGCAAATTTTTGCGGAGCTAAAAGGCAGCCGGGCGAAATGCGCCTGTTACATGTCCAGGGATATTGGTGAATATGATACCTGTCCCCATGGCTGCGTTTACTGCTACGCGGTTGAAAATCAGCAATCAGCGCTGGAAAAATTCAAGCGCCACAATCCCGAGAGCGAATTTCTACTTGAACCAACCCAGGGTATTGCCTACGAGGAACTGGGGCAGCCTGATTAGAGAATACCCTTTGCTCCTACGGGATAAGCTCAGTCGATTATTGATAACAAGGCCGCGCCGGGGTCCGGCGCGGCCTGAGTAATGGCTAGAGCAGGTTAGTGCAGGGTGAAGGTGGCATCCGCGGGCATGCCGGGTTTGAGGAGGTGGTCGGGGTTGAGGACGGTGATTTTGACGGCGTAGACGGTGGCTTTGCGCCCCTGCTCGGTTTGAACGTTGCGGGGGGTGAATTCGGCTTCATCGGAGATGTGGATGATTTCACCGCTGAACTGCTGGTCGGGGTAGGAGTCAACCTTTAACAGGACGGTGTCACCAATCATGACGCGGCCATACTGATCCTCGGGCAGATAGACAATCAGGTCGAGGGTGTCGATCTGGGCGATTTGCATCACCGTGCCGCCAGCCACAGCCAGCTCGCCGACCTCAAGGTTGCGAGAGAGCAGGATGCCATCCAACGGGGCTTTGACGATGGTGCGATCCAGTTGAAGCTCTGCCAGGTTGAGGGCCTGCTGGGCCTGGGCCAGGCCAGCCTCAGCCTGCCCCACCAGGCTTTCGGCGGCGAGCACTGCAGCATAGGCGGCTTTGACCTGGGGAGATTTATCGCCGGTTTGCAAGCCAAGCAGGGTGGCGTTGGCATTATCCAGGGCAATCTGCGAGACGCTGACCCGGGCGCGGGCTTCCAATACAGACTCAGCAGAGGTGGTGGTCAGCATGCGCTGATAGTCCAGCAGGGCGGCATCCAATTCAGCCTGGGCAGCATCCATGGCTTCGGTGGCGGCGTCAGTGAGGTGGGTGTCATTGACCGTTTGGACCTGGGTAAGGGTTTGTTGAGCGACGGTATAGGCCAACTGAGCCGCGGCCAGGCGCTCTTCGGCAGCCACAAAATCTTTGCTGCTGGTGCTTGCCAGCTCAGCATCCAGATCGGCAGTGTTGGCGACAAGTTCCTGGGTAGCGGCATCCACCTGATTTTGAGCCGCGGCCAGGAGTTCATCCTTTTGGAAGTACCAGTTGGGGCGGAAGTTTTCAAGCACGGGGGCGGCCCAGGCGGTCTGGCGGGTTTGCATTTCTTGGGCCAATGAACCTTGAAGCGCCAGTTCATACTGGGCCCGGGCACTGTCGGCCTGACGCTGGGCGGCTTCAACTGCGGCTTCGGCAGCCTGGACAGCGGCAGAGGCCTGATCACGCTGGGCAATGATATATTCATCATCCAGTTGGAAGAGCGACTGCCCCTGAGTGACTGTCTGGCCCTCTTCAACCGAGATGGACAGAACCCGCCCACTCAATTCGGGGGCGACAGAGGCTTCTACGGCGGATAGGAAACCCGAAGCCATGAGCTGATTGCTCTCTTCCGGCGCGCAGGCGGTGAGCAAGAGCGGGAAAATCAAAACCAGGGTGATAAGAATGGTCCAATTGCGTTTCATGATCGTCTCCTTCTCAATTGAAGTTAGATACGTTTGCGGAAGATGAAGATGCTGGCGGCAAAGTAGATGACACTGAGCACCAACAGGGGAATGGTGGATGACCACCAGAGGGTTTCGGGGCCCACGCCCCGAACAATGATGCCGCGCGTAATTTCCAAATACTGGGTTACAGGCAATAATTCGCTGTACCAGAAGGTGAAAGCGGGCATGTTCTCGCGTGAGAACATCAGCCCTGACAGGATGATGGCAGGGATCAGTACAATGAACACTGAAACGTAGATAGCCTGCATCTGAGATTGCGAGATGGTTGAAATTAGCACCCCCATGCCCAATGAGCCGACCACGAAGACCATGCTGAGGCCAAAGAGCACCCAAAAACTGCCGGCAACGGTAACACCAAAGAGCAGTTTACTCAGCCAGAGCAAGGCAAACAGGTTGAAAGCACTGACAAACAGGTAGGGGATGGTTTTGCCCAGCATTAACTCCCAGGAACGGATGGGGGTGACGATGAGCTGCTCCATGGTGCCCTGCTCACGCTCGCGCACAATGGCAAGGGCCGAAAGCAAAAGGGTTTGAACCTGCAGCAAGATGGGGATGAGCCCCGGGATCATGTACAGTTTGTTGTTGCCATTGGGATTGTAGAGGGTCTTGAGAATGCCGGTGATGGGTAACTGCAACCCAGAAGCCAGGCCTGCGCGCTCAACCCGCTCAACCAGGACATCCTGCGCGGCCATGGAACTGATGGCGTTGAGTTTTAGCTGCACCGTGAGCGAATCGGTTGGATTCATGGAGCCGTCAATGTAAATTTGGGCGGTGGCCTGTTCGCCAGACATGAGCTTGCGGTCAAAATCTTCAGGGATAAGGATGCCGACATCAATCAGGTCACGGTCAATCAAATTAATCAACTCAGCTTCACTCAACACGTCATAAACAACCTCAAAGTCATCACTGGCGGTGAAGCGGTTGATGTAGTCGCGGCTGGCATCTGATTTGGAATAATCCACGATTGCCAGGGTGGTATCGCGGCTTTCGCCGGAAATGCCGTAGCCCAGCAAGACCAGCAGCAGGGCTGGCAAGGCCAAAATCATGGCCAGCGTACGGGGGTCACGCCAGATGTGGTACAACTCTTTGCGCATGATTGTCCATAATCGGTTCATGCTGCGCTCCTGTTTTGAGATTCGGTTGGTTGCGCAGCAGCGGTCTGGCGCTGCGCCACCATGGAGATGAATACATCCTCAAGTGAGGGGGGGATGATTTCCCAACCTGCGATTTGAATGCCCGCCTGGGTCAGGGTTTTCTGAACGGGGGCAACATGTGTTTTCGACTTGAGAGTCAGGTGAACCTGGGCGCCGTGCACCGAGGTGTTCAGGACACCCGGCTGGGCGCTGGCAAGATCGGCGGCAACCCCCGGGCGGTCACAATCCAACTGCACCAGCACGCCGGGCTGCGCTTCTTTCAGAGCTTCGGGGCTGGCCAGAGCAATCAATTCCCCCTGATACATCATGCCAATGGTATTGCAGTAATCGGCTTCGTCCATATAATGCGTGGTTGCCAGCACGCTGACGCCTTCACCGGCCAGGCGATAGATCAGATCCCAGAATTCACGGCGAGAAACAGGATCAACACCGGCGGTGGCTTCATCGAGGAACAGCATTTGCGGGCGGTGAACAATGGCACAGGCCAGGGCCAAACGCTGGCGCCAGGCGCCCGAAAGGTTGCGGGTAAGCTGCGTCTCATGCCCAACCAGGTCGGCCATCTGAAGAAGCTCATTGGTTCGCTGGCGGCATTCTTTGGGTGGCACACCATAAATGGAAGCATAAAAGTTGATATTTTCAACCGGGGTCAAATCGTTATACAGTGAAAATTTTTGAGACATGTAGCCAATCCGAGATTTGACCTCTTCGGGTTTGTGAGTCACATCGTAGCCCAGGACCGCAGCAAAACCACTGGTGGGGAGCAAAATGCCGCACAGAATCCGGATGGTGGTGGTCTTGCCGGCGCCATTGGGGCCAAGCAAACCAAAGATCTCACCCTGGGGGATGGTGAAGCTGACGTCTTTGATGGCGGCGAAGTCGCCAAAAGTGCGGGTGAGATGGCGAATTTCAATGGCGTTCATGAGCGACCTCGTTCAATATTGACCAGGTGGACAAAAACATCTTCCATGGTGCTGCGGGTCTGGCGCAAGATGTGTACCTGGACATCTTCCTGGTTGAGCCGCCTGCTGAGCTGCCGCAGAACCGTCTGGGCGCTGCCAATGGCGGTGGTCAGGCGGAGGGTATCGCCAACAGGGCGCCATTCAATCACGCCGGGGGTCTCAGCGGCGATCTGGCGCATCCGTTTACGCGGGCTGACCTTCAGCTCCAGGATTTCAAAGGGCAGGCTCTGCTTTAATTCATCGGGAGTGCCAACCGCCATCATCTGACCCTGATAAAGCACGCCGACCTGATGGCACCGTTCAGCTTCATCCATGTAGGGGGTGGAGACCAGCACAGTAACACCCTGCTCAGCAACCGCCGAGAGGATTACCCACAGTTCACGGCGGGAAACGGGATCTACCCCGGTGGAGGGTTCATCCAGGATCAAAATCTGGGGCTCGTGTACCAGGGCACAGGCCAGGGCAAGCTTCTTTTTCATACCGCCCGAGAGCTTGGCGGCGCGGCGGGTTTGAAAATCCTGCAGGCGGGTAAAGCGCAGCATTTCAGGTATCCGGGAGCGCTTGCGTTCCGGGGATACCTGTTGAATATCGGCAAAGAAGTTGAGGTTTTCGGCAACAGTCAGATCGGGGTAAAGACTGAAATTTTGCGGCATGTAGCCGATTTTCTGGCGAATGGGATCTGGCTGCCGACGGGTATCATAGCCCAACACATGAACTGCGCCGCTGGTGGGAAGCATGACCGATGAAAGAATGCGCAGGGCGGTGGTCTTACCGGCGCCATCGGGGCCAACCAGCCCAAACAAGATGCCCGCCGGGATGGTCAGATCAAGGTCACGCAGGGCGGGCAGCCCGCGTTGATTGGGGTAGATTTTGGTCAAAGATTCAGCTTGTATAGCGATATCCATGCGGTTATCTCCTGCGATATTGCTCTATCACTATAAGGCATTGCGATAACCGTGGCGAGATGCAAGACAGCATGAAACGGTGTGACGGGCGCCACGCGTTGGAATGATGGGCGTCATCAACTTGTATGAGGTCGTTTTAAATCGTGTTATGATAAATCATGATGAACCGCCCGATTGAACCCGGACTGCTGAAAATATTCAAGTATTTCACCAGCATAGCAATGGCTTATTTTGCCATTCTGTGGGCATATGCGATTCTTTATGCCGGGTGGGAGTGGTCGCTGCAGCTTCAACTCTGGTTGAATTTTGCGGTTTATCTGGGGCTGGCGGGTTATCTGGCGTGGGGCGAGCTTGAGCAACGGCTCAAGCAGTTTTATCTGCCCATTGGGCTGGCGATCAGCACGCTTTTTCCGGTGTTAAACAATTTTGTTTATCTCATGGGGCCCTATCAGGCCAACATTGATATCATCATCAGCCGCAGTTGGCTGTGGCTGCCGGTGCTGCTGGTGCCGCTGGTATTAATTGCCTGGCAATATAACCTCAAGTCGGTCATTGGGTTCACGGTTTTCACCAATGGGTTGGAATTGATTGTACTGTTGGTGGTGGTTAAAACGGTCAATTTTGATACGATTGCACTGCTGGGGGTGCCCCTGGTGCGCGCCTTTGCTTTTGGAATTGTGGGCTACGTGATTGGAAACTTGATGGAGACCCAGCGCAATCAACAGCAAAAACTGGTTCAAGCCAATGTACGGTTGGGGCAATATGCCAGCACATTAGATCAACTAGCGACCAGCCGGGAACGCAACCGGCTGGCAAGCGAACTGCATGATACGCTGGCGCATACTTTGAGCGGTTTGGCGATTACCCTGGAGGCGATCAAAACAGTTCTGGATCCCCAGCAGACCGAAGCGACCGAGATGCTGGAACACTCGCTGCAGGCCACCCGGGTGGGGCTGGATGAAACCCGCCGCGCCTTGAAAGCCCTGCGGGCGCGCCCGCTTGAAGATATGGGGCTGAAACTGGCGCTGGAAAAGGTCAGTCAGGCGGCGGCAGAACGGGCAGCCATCCCGATTGATTTTATCTACCCGGCAGAGCTGCCGGCCCTGCCAACTGATGTGGAACAGTGCATGTATCGGGTGACGCAGGAAGCGCTTGAAAATATGGTCCGGCATGCCAGCGCCACGCAGGCTGCCGTTGAAGTGCGGAGCAATGAGGGGCAGATTGAGCTCATCATCCGGGATAACGGCATTGGGTTTGAACCGTCTGAAAAAAAGCTTGAAGACCGGTTTGGATTATTTGGCCTGCACGAGCGGGCAAAATCTGTTGCCGGGCAGCTTGAAGTTCACAGCCAACCCGGTCAAGGCACACAAATTAAGTTCACCTGGGAGAAGTTTAATGATTAGAGTTTTGATTTGTGACGACCAGGAAATTGTCTGCGAAGGGCTGCAGCGGATTCTCGATTCGGACGGTGAAATCAACGTGGTGGGGACAGTGCATAATGGGCTGGAAGCGCTGGAGATGGTTGAAAGGCTGCAACCGGACCTGGTTTTGATGGATTTGAAGATGTCTGTGATGAATGGTGTGGTGGCAACACGTAAGATTCGGGAGCGCCATCCAGAGATCCGCATCCTGGTGTTGACCACTTATGATGACGATGAATGGCTGTTTGATGCCATCCGCAGCGGTGCGGCGGGCTATTTGCTCAAAGACCGGCCGCGCGAAGAACTGATCAACGCAATTAAAGGAACGATGGCAGGGAAAACCTACATTGACCCCAGCGTTGCCGGAAAGGTGCTCAGTAATGTGGCTCAAAATATGCCCAGGCAGCAGCCGCCAGTAGAAATCTCGCTGAGTGAGCGGGAGCAGGAAGTGCTGCAATTGATGACGCAGGGGCTGTCGAATGCGGATATTGCTGGGCGATTGTTTTTGTCCGAAGGCACGGTGCGGAATTACACCAGTGCGATCTTCAGTAAGCTCAATGTATCTGATAGAACGCAGGCGGTGATTCTGGCGCTGCGCTATGGGTTGGTGGATTTAAACCGTTGAGAACGGGGCAGGCCTTTGAGAACTGCTGGCAGGTAGGTTTGCTGCGGGGGGATTAAGGGCGGGATCACGACCAGGGTGATGGTGTTGGCTGGATAGGTGGCGGTAAAACCTGTTGAAGAAACAGGCTGATCGGCCTGGCGGATGATGCGGGTTAAATCCTGCGCGCTGTAACGGTACACCTGTGCGCTGGATGCCGGGACGAAATTGGTGAGGGCCACCGGGCTGACCAGATCGGCGCCAGTTTTGTTGATGATCATCAAGGTCAGGGCAGCATCAGCGCCACGCTGCGCCGCATAGACGGCAAGCTGATCTTGATCGGTGCTGACAGCCTGGATGCTGGTTTCGCCAAAGCCATGATGATATCCATCGTAATTCAGGTACATCCTAAAAGCAAAAGCGCCGGGCTGATTGCTTTCCGGCGGGCCCCAGAGAGCAGCAAGGTCAACGCCTTCGCGGCCAAAGATGCCCAGCACATCTGCCTGAGCCAGGGCACCATTGATATGATCCAGAGCGCCCCAGTTGTATTCGGTGATGGCGAGCTTTGTACCGGGATAATAAGTCTCAACCCACGTATGCATCCGTGGAAGCAGGCGGACATAGGGGCCTTCGGGGACATCGGCAATCCAGGATTCATCCGCATAGGTTTCATCCCACAGCGCCCGGGTGGAGCGCAGCCGCAAAGCCTGGGTGGCAGCATTGCCAGCCGGTGAAAGCGAAACGCCGTTGGCCTGGGGGTAGTAGTGCAAATCAAGATAATCCAGGATGCGAACGCCGTTAGCCTGTTCATAGGCCTGCATTTGTTGAAGGTACCAGGCCGTGAAAGGCAGGCCGCCATGGGCGGTGCGGTCTGGCGTGACAGTGGGGAAGTCGGGATCGGCCCAATCAAGAGCGGACCAGAAGTATGCTGTCCAACCCCAGGTGACCGGGCCAAGCGTCAGCGCAGACGGGTCAGCCGTTTTGATGGCGGCGGCATAAGCCCAGGTACGGTCACGCATTTCATCATAAGAAGCAGGATTGGGATGGACATCTCGATGTGTGCTGGACCAGAGCATAGGCTCGTTATCCAGATTGTAGAAACGGATGCCGCCCTGATCGGCGCGGCCATAGGCACTGATCAGATGATTAATCCAATCGGTGATGAATTCGGGGCCAATGAGGGTACTGGTATCCAGCGGATCGTTTCCGGTAATCGTTTGACCGCCGGTCAAGACGCCGTTGCCGCAATCCGGGCGCCAGCTCCAATCGGCATCTTGTTGAGGGCCATATTTGGTGATGCTGAAGCCGCAGGCCTGGGGATTATCATTAGGCGTCCAACCGATAAGGGGCATGGTCAAAATGGTGTGGGTGGAGGTACGCTGGTCTTGCTCAATAAACTGCGTGACCCGAGAATGACTGGGGCTCTCCTGGTAATTTTCAAAATACCAGTCCATGGCCTGATTGGAGGTATCGGTTTGCCAGTTGTAGCGGGTGGTGGCATTGCCGCCCCAGCGACGTACCGGCAAGCGAAGCTCGGCAGCGAGGTCTTCATCAGCAAAGTTCATGCCATAGATATCCCGGCTGATGGGGTGACGATCAGCCGCAGCATCAATGGTCAACACGGGGCCGGCGCCGGGTGGCGGTGTGGGCGTGGGGGTGCTGTCATCACCGACCAGGGATATATCGTCCACATAAAAAATGGGATGACTGGTACCCAGATCATCCTGCCAGACCAGGCTGTTAATTTCTGTGGGATTGCCCAGATCGGCCCAGGGGATGGTAAATTCTTGCCAGGTATTGGGTTGAGGCGAAATGTGGATGCGATTGTCGTCGTCCATCAAATGGAAGCTGATGCTCTGGCCTCCAGCGGCGCCACCGTGAATCCAGAAGCGGATGCCGGAATAGCCGCTGGTGCTGAGCGGCGTGTTATTGCCAAGATATAAAGCACCCCATTGCTCTGTAATTGTAACCGCAATGGATGCTTCGCCGCTGTGGACCGGGGCAGCGTTGTTCGGATCTATCGCTGCACCCCAGGACCAGTTACCCCAGCCATTTTGCAGGGCATCAGCGTAGATGATCAAATCTTCAGCGGCCTGGGTGGGTAAAGGCGGAATGCAAGCCAGCAAAAAAGCGACCAATATAAAAATAGAAAGCAAGTTCTTTTTCAAAATACACCTCAGATCAGGTCGAGTATTGGCTCGGCAGGATTGTCTAAACAATAACTCTATTATAAACAATCTGTCAATCCAGAGTCCGGTTACAACTGCAATGGGGTAAAATGAATTGATGTCTGCGAATGGCCCACTCGCTTCTGACAAGATAATGCCGATTGACACGCTGCCGGGCTGGCGGCTGTGGCTGGCGCGGCTCTTGATTGCCTGGACGTTGGCGATCAATCTGGATGCGGCGGTAGCATTCATTATCAAGGCCGAAGCCTTTGCACCGGGTTTTGAGCTATCGGGGGCGCCGGGGGCGGGCATGATGCGCGGGATGGGCATTTTGTTTCTGATGTGGAATGTGCCTTATATTATGGCGCTGATTCACCCTGGCAAACACCGTGTGTCGCTTTATGAAGCCATTGTGATGCAGTTCATTGGCGTGGTTGGCGAAAGCATTCTGCTGCTTACCTTCCCGGATGGGCATCCGGTTATTGCGGCATCGGTGAGCCGGTTTATTTTGTTTGATGGGATTGGGCTTGCAGCTTTGTTAGGTGCAGTCTTCTTCATTGCGCCTCGACGGGCCAAAGCTTTGCAGAATTGTTAAGCGATTCTGTAAACATTCTATGGTAAGATTTGAGCTGTCAGGTTCGAGAAAGGCCATGAACGCTGAAGCATTACAAAGCAGTTTGCAATAGCCGTTAGGATCTCACCCGTTCAAATCCTGGGGGGCATTCCCCAGGATTTTTAATTACCAAGGTGAAGGCGAAAGCTAAACCGCAAAATAATATGGAAACCAGAAAGATGATAAACACAAACAACCTCAACCGCCGGGTAATCCCGACCTGGCTGCGGCTGCTCCTGATTGTTGCAATGCTAATGTTAATGGGCTGCCGTTCAATGGATACGGTCACACAGGCAGCCACTCCCGATAACACGGTACCCCGGCAAACTACCCCTGACCCCAACACCGACACCCCCGAACCACAAGCTACCCGCTTGCTTTACCTGCCGCTGATCACTACCACGCCTCCGGGCACGCGGTATTTTTTTGACAGCGTTAATGGATCGGATGCAAACGCCGGTACCAGCCCCAACGCTGCCTGGCAGACCTTGAGCAAGCTGAATGCTGTGAACTACGAACCCGGAACAACTGTCTATTTGAAGCGCGGCTCCACCTGGACTGGCGCCTGGGTAATCGACAATTCCGGCACGGCAAATCTGCCGATCATCTTCACTGCCTATGGCGACGAGACAGACCCCCTGCCCACCTTCCGTAATCCGGGCAGCATCTCCAATTTGACCAACGCGCTCAAAATTCGGTCTGACTATGTGGTTGTGGAATATGTCAAAGTGCAGGAAGCGCAGTTATCAGGCGTCTATATTGACACCGGAGCCGATTACAACACCGTGCAATACATTGAGGCAACGCTGGCTGGCGAAGGCATCAATGTACATGGACAGCACAATAAAGTTCTTTACAACTACATCCACGACCTGACGATGGTGCGCAACACCGACGGCGGCGACGACGATTATGGCGCGGTCGGCATCTGGTTATTCAATCACTATAACGAGGTAGCCTACAACCAGATTATCAACTGCCGGGCTTTCAGCTATGACTATGGCGAAGACGGTGGCGCGGTTGAATTCTACCGGGATGTGAATGGGTCCTACATTCATCACAACTATTCCTACAACACCAAGGGCTTTACAGAGATTGGCGGCGGCACGGCTTACGACAACATTATCGCCTACAATATGATGGTCAACAGCGGCCGCCCGCTGGGACTGCACCTGGGCGGCGGTTTTGCCAGCGATATTCGCAATCTGTACTTTGAAAATAATACAATTGTGGATACTACCGAAGAGGGCTTTGCGGCAGCCATCCTGTTCCTGGGCGCCACTGCCACACCCGATATGCTGATCATGCGCAACAACATCTTCTATCTGGAGAACTTCGACAAACTGGCAACCAGCTACAGCTTTACTCACGAACATAATCTTTACTACCTGCCCAACGGGAACAATTCGTTTGCGCTGGGACCGGGTGAAGTACGCGGCGACCCGCTGTTTGTGGATGTATATAGCGGCGACTACCATCTATTGGATGAGAGCCCGGCGATTGACGGCGGCCTTGACCTGGGTTACGCATACGACTTTGAGGGTAACCCGGTGCCGGCTGGCGGCATTCCAGATATGGGTATCTTTGAATTCCAATACGGCGAATAATCACGCCGGGGTGAGACGGGCCGCATAATCCAGCAGGGATAGGGCGTCCAGATCACCTGTAATGCATAAAGCTGAGCGCATGCCATTGGGCCAGGGCCATAAACGAATGACCGGGCCGGGCATGCGCTCAATTTCTGCTCCAATAGCATTTTCATCGGTAAAAGTGTTGAGGGTAGCGGAATCGAGGTAAATGGCACAGCGAGGAGCGGTTTCGGTTTGATCCAGCAGGTAACCCTGGTTTTGCAGGGAATTTTTAATCGCCGGTGAAATGTCTGGCGGCAGCCCAATGAACGGGCGCGGATTTGCCGGGAGATAATTTAGCCCGGCGGTCAGGCGAGCGTAGCCCGAATCCCAAAAGGCGGCGACGGGGCGATCCAGGCCGCGTTCTACCCAGAGGGCTCCGGAAGCCGCGGGGAGGTTAAGCGTGATGGAAGTATCGGTTTCTTCGACAATTTGCGGGTGCAGGGTTGATTTCTGACGCCACCAGGCAGCAACATCTTGCAGGCGGGTCACCCAGACGCCTGGGCGGAGTTCACGCGCGGCTTCCAGCAAAGCGACCAGAGGTTCAGCGCAGAATGCAGCCAGCTCCGGATGAAACATGAGGGTGAAAATTTCGCCCCGGGCATGGGTGCGACGTAAAATATCTATCCAGGCCTGAGAAACACCCAGGGCGGTGTAGCCCAGGCCTTGGTGCATTTGCAAATCATCGGGAATGCTGACCGGGATTTCGACCAGGCCGGATTCAAGCCAGGGCAGACACGAGGTGTTGGCAGCGGACAGCGGCGCGTAGAAACGATTTATTGTTTCAAAGACGTGCTGATCTGGATTGGCGGCATCGTCAGTGAAGGGCAAAGACCAGCGAACCGCCCGGTTGCTGGAATAGGCAAACAAGCCCGGCGGCAAAGCCTGAAGCAGGTTGGAACTACAGCTTAGATAGGGACAGCGAAAGCCATGGGCGGTGAGCCCAAGCTGTTCAAAGCAATCGGCGGCGCGTTGCAACTCCTGGCTCGCGGCTTCGGGGGGAATGGAATTCAGGTCAATGTGATGGTAGCTGTGGACGGCGATCTCTGCGCCGCGCGCCTGCAGATCCAGAATAAAGGCCGGGTGCCGGTCAGCAACCTGACCCGGAACAGCAAAGGTTGGATGGCAACCAAACACATCAAACAGGTCCATCAGCACACTGACACGGCGCATTGAACGGGCAGCGGTCAGACCATAACCATCGAGCAGGCTGCGCCCGCGCTGGAGGATGAATTTCAAACCACGTTTTTTGAACCAGGATTTAACATCCATGCGGTGATCCTCAAGCGGCGTAACGATACAGGGCTTCGCCAATGGCACGACATACCCAGGGCGGAGCAGAGCGGATGAGTTTGCTCAGGGCGTGGCGAAGCTTTCCAGGTTGCAAGGCGGGAGCACTGGGAGAATAGGTATAGGATAATGATGATTCAACCGCACCCCAGCGAGATTTGAAATCCCGCAGACCGGTATTGTCCAGGTCGGTGCGGCCCAAATCCAGCGAAGTGCAGCCGTGGGTACAGCCCCAGCGGATGGCCTCCCAGAAGATCAGGTCGTTGGGGCGCAGCGCCAGAAAGGCGGGATCAGAGGCGCCATATTTATAGGTCAGGGTATCATTCCAACGCAGGAAGAGCGCCGCGGCAACATAGTTTTGCTGCTGGCGAGCCAGGAGAAAGAAGCCCTGCCCCGCCGGGAAGAATGTATCCACGAGGTTTTGAAAGAAGCGGAGTGGCTGAACTGGGACGCCCTGACGCCGGCGTGTCAGCCAGTGCAGGCGGTAAAAAGCCTGCAGACCCGATTCCGTTGGGTCAATCAAAATATCTATGCCACGCTGCTGGGCGGCGCGTACATTCCGGCGATGCATGGCGTGAATGCGGGCGGCGGCAGCATCCAGGCCGCCGACAAGCGAAATGGTGTGCAGGACATACATCGGGTGGGACTGGCCTCCGGGGAAGGCTGGATAGGCCCAGCGAAGTTCCAGCGCGGCGCCGGGGTAAAGGGCTTGCAAACCTGATACCAGGGCAAATTCCTGGCCGGGAGCAGCCGTCAGTGGAGCGCAGTGGTCGCTGTACGGCAGCGAAACAATTCGTAATGGGGTGAACGCCCGATGAATTAAGATGAACGGCAGACCCGCAACCAGAGCGCCACATTCATCTTGCAGCACCAAGGCCTGGGCTGGCAGGTTATAGGTTGCCGTCAGCAGATTGGTCCAGGCCGGGCTGTGAAAAATGCTGGCAGCCTCGCGAGTTCGGCAGAAAGCCGACCAGCGGGGATCATCGATTGCCAGCAGTTTCAAATTCGCCGTCACGGGACATTGACCTTTCAGAGAAAATTCAGGACGCCCGCTTGAAGGGCAAAGAACTTATCACACTGGGGACAGCGCCGGCCCTCAGCCAAATGCTCCAGGCGGCACTGGCAGGTCGGGCAAATGAGCTGGTCGGCAATAGGGGTTTCGGGCAGCGGTGCGGCTTCTCCAGAACGCCGGGCATCGCAAAAAATCCAGGGGGCCAGGGCCAGCCGCCCCAGGAGCGGGGCCAGGGCAGCGCCCGGCGGAAAACGCCGCCCAACCCGACCCAAAATACCTGCAAGTTTATCCACCACACCGGCACCGCGAACGCTTTGCAAGCTAAAACCGGCAGTCTGCAAGTCGGCATCAACTTGACGGGGATGGTGCATGTAGAATATCTCCCAGACCCAGGCTGGTTCACGGCGGAAGGGGTGATAGGGATTTTTGCCGAGCAGCCAACGGAGGACCCGCTCAAGGTTTTTCTTGTTGCAGTAGGAAAACAGTAAATTTCCACCTGGGCCAAGCACACGTCCCAGTTCGGTCAGTGCGGCAACTGAATCAGGTAAATGATGGAAGACACGCACCATCATCACCTGGTCGAAAACTCCGGCAGGGAAGGGCAGGTGGTGAAGGTCACAGGCAAGGCACAGGGCTCGTCCGCCGGTGCGCACATAGGCCTGCTGCAACAGTGAGTGCGAACTGTCCAGCAAGACCACTTCGGTGGACTGAGCCAGGTAGGCATCCAGAAGACGGCCGTAGCCACAACCCACATCCAGCAGGCGACGAGATGGCAGATGCAGCATCTGACGGACGAGGTGTTGCTCCAGTTCGTCCAGCTTCTGCTGCTGAACGCCCTGCCAGAAGGTCAAATAGTCTGCGTTCTCGTAGAGTTCGGTTTCTCGGGTCTCTGGTTTTACATCCAGGTGAAACATGAGCTTCTCCATTCGGTTAGAGAAAGACGCGGCGGAGAGGTAAAGGTGGCGGAGGAGATTTGCGGAAGCAAATGATCGGCTCAGAAGCCCAGCGAGGCGAGAGATGGTACGCCAGGCTCATGCCCAGGCGGAAGAGGTGGGCTTTGAACGGCCGGGAGGCCAGCATGGCGCGGTAGTGGGTCGACTCGGAGGGCAGGGGGAGATAGACCGTGTCGGGCACAAAGCCAAAGGGGGGAATGTACTCCAGCAAGGTCTGGTATGTGAAGTAGCGGACATGTGCGTAAAACTCATAGCGCATATCGGGATTCAGGGGATTGTGGAAGGTTCGTCCGCTCCACAGAAAGGGTAAAAGATAGTAAAGACCAGAATAATTGGGGGCCGATACATATAAGCAGCCTTCGGGGGCAAGAATGCGGTGGATCTCAGCCACAAATTCGTCCACCTGTAGAATATGTTCAATGGTTGCCAGGGCAATTACGGCGTCAAATGCGCCGGAAGCAAAAGGGAAACCCGCCTGAGGGTTATCAAGCGAGTAGCTGACAGTGGTCAGGTTCTGGCGGCGCAGGCTGGCAAGGCAGGTGGGGGCAATATCGTTGCAGACCATATGGGCGGGATAATCGCGGTCAATGCGAGAGGCCGCATAACCCACACCGGCAGCAACATCCAGCACGCGCTGATGCTGACGGTTTTCAAAAACCGCCGGAAAGGCGCGGTGGCGCTCATGCAGCGGTGGAGGGGTCTGCTCACTGGTTTTGAGGCGTTCTTCTTCAAGCTGGACAGCATCTTTACGGGTCATTTTGGCGCTCCTTAGACAGTCCGGTCGCCGCGCAGGGCGGATGCTAATAAGCCAGACACCCGTTTGCCAAACGGGCGCAGGTCACGGTAATCCAAAATTGCAAAGGTATGCGGGCGGCGGTAAGGCTGCAGGAAATCTTTCAGGGGTAATTCACCGCGCAGCACGCGGCGAAAGTGATAGGCCAAATCACGGGTGAGGTCGATCCAGTAGAGGCCCTGGCGGTAGGAGGTCTGGGTGGGCAGCTCGCCCAGCATGAGATGGCGGTAGTGCAAAGCCGGGAAGTTGAGGCCGCATTCCACCGCCAGGCGCCCCGAAAGATTGTGGCGACCATTGACTTCCATCAATTTGAAAATGCCATCCCGGGGGTCACGTTTGAACTCGGTGCAGGCAAACCCATAAAAACCCAGCGCCGCCAGGATGCGGCGGCCCGGCTCAAGGACCTGGCTAACTGAGTCCGATTGAACTACACAGGGAGAGCCCAGTTCGGGAGGGGCATTGCGCCATTTTTGAGCGGTGAACTCGGCGAGCGGCTGCCCATTCCAGAAATAGGCATTGTAGTTGACGCCACATTCATCGCCGCCGGGGATGAACTCCTGCAGTACGACTTCGAGATCAACTTGAGCGGCCTCACGGTAAGCGCTCAGCAGTTCGGCCGGATTGGCTGCCCGGACCATTTTGCGATGAAAGACTTCGAAATAGCGATGGCTCTGGCAGGGTTTGACCAGACAGGGATACATAACCGTATCGGCATAGGCGCTGGCTTCAGCTTCGTTTTGAGGCACAATCGTGCGCGGCGCCGGAACGCCAATTTGTTCGGCCAGGGCATAGGTGCGTTTTTTATCAATGTACTGCTCCGTGATTGACCAATCGGTGCAGGCCACCTGATAGACAGCGGAGAGTTCAGGCTTATGGCGTGAAACGGCGGCCAAAGACGCATCAGAAGCGGGGAGGAGCATGGCGCCGGGATAGATTTGCGCCAGGCGGAGCAAAAAGGTCAGAAAAGCAGCGGGGTCATTCTCGGGATGGGGGCAGTCTATCAACGTGGTGATATGGCGGGAAGCGCGTCCCATGTCAGCATGGTCGTAACTCAGGACAATACGCGGCATCTCCAAAGCGCTGAGCGCGCGGATAACACCCAACCCTACTGTGTGGGCACCGATGATAATGACTGGCGGAAGAGGGAAGGTCATGCTGCGCTCCTTTGGGACAGGATGTGGTCATAAAAACGCTCCAGATCAACGATTAGAGACTTCCAGTTGAGGTCATTCTGTGCGGCCAGCCGCGCCGCGGCCCCCATCTGCTCGGCCTGGGCGGGGTTCTCCAGCAGAGTACAGATTTTTTCGGCAAAATCAGTGGGGGTTTCGGCGGCCATGAGACCAACTGGATGGCGCGCCCAAACATCAACCAGATCGCCGGTGGGGTTGGTGACAATGGGACGGCCCAGGCAGAGATAAAGCCCAATCTTGTTGGGCCAACGCCCCAGATTGTAGACCGTTTTGGGATAAGGCAGCAGGAAAACATCGGCACAGCCCAGGTGCCAGGGGAGGTCAGCAACAGGTAAAAAGCCGGGCAGGATCAAGCGATCTGCAACCCCGGCATGTTTAGCCTCAGCGATCACTTCGGGGCGGATTGTGCCTGTACAGATGAGGCGGACAGTCGGGAAGCGCCGGGCAACCAGCGCAAGGGCGGAAAACATCAGTGCGACATCCAGGTGCGAGTCAGCGCTGGCAAAGCCCAGCAGAGGGGCATCGGGCGGGTAACCCAGGCGCTCACGGCAGGTGGACTTAGGATATGCCGGGTAGAGATCCGGGACGGTGCCACCGGGGATGCGGCAAATTTGAGCCGGCGGAATACCCAGGGCAGCAGCACGCTGCGCCAGGGCGGAGCAGATGACGGTTGTGCCGGCGGCTTGAGCGCGAAAGCCCTCTTCGTAATACGTTTCGAGCCAGCCAAAGAAAATCTGGTACCAGCGAGGGCGAAGCACCTTGAGCAGACCGCCGCGGCCAAACCAATCATTCCAGTCGGTGAGCAGAGGAATGTGGCGGCGGCGGGCAAAATCAAGAGCGGGGTGGATGGCGTTGGGGCGGGTTTCAAAGCAGTGAATCAAATCCCAGGGGGTATCGGTACGACGGAGGTACAGCCAGCGGTTCAACATGGCCCATAAATCCCAGCCAGAGCGCAAACGACCCCAGAGCAGGTCAGGGACTTCAATCACAGGCACATCATCAATGGTGCGGGATTGAATGCCAAACCGGCGCGTATCGGCAGTGGTGATCAGGGTGACTTGATGGCCGCGCTGGATGAGGTTTTGTGCCATAATGCGCGAGCGCGGACGGGTGCGGAGGGTGCGGTGATGGGTGACCATCAAAATGCGCAATGGGTCAGGCATGATCAGCCCTCCCCTCCAGCAAACGGGTATAGACCTGGAAATAGGCCGCCGTCATGGACTTGACAGAGTAGCGCGCCCCAACCCAGCGGTAGGCGGCAGCAGCCAGACGCTGGCACAGGTCTGAGTCAGAAGCAAGACGGAGCATGGCCTGGGCCAGGGCGGCTGAGGAAGCGGGGGGGATCAACCAGCCAGTATCACTGTGGGCGAGAACCTCGTCGGCTGCGCCTACCCGCGTGGCAATGACCGGCAAGCGGGCGGACATGGCTTCCAGGATGCTGAGGGAGAGGCCCTCGTTGACCGAGCATTGAACATAAATATCCATGGCAGATAACATGCGGGGGATATCATGGCGAAAACCGGCCCAGCAAATGGCCGGTTCAAGGCCAAGGGTTTGGGCCTCGCTCTGCCAGGTGGACTGCATGGAGCCCTGCCCTAAAATCAACAGGTGGGCGCGGGGTATTTGTGCGCGGACATCGACAAAAGCCGAGAGTAAAATATCCAACCGCTTGACCTGATCCAACCGACCGGCATAGCCAAAGACCAATGCATCTGCCGGAATACCCAGTTCCAGACGGGTGGCCGAGCGGTTGTCGGCTGCGGCGTACAGATCCACAGGAATCCCGTTGGGGATGGCCGTCACCCGGTGCGATGATATTCCAGGCAGGCGGGTGATCTGATGGGCCATGGTTTGACTGACAGCGACCAGGTGATCGGGCAAATACAGTTCCAGCCAATCTGCCAGGGCATAAAATGCTCCCCAGCGGCGGTCAGCAGGACGGGTGAGCAGATGTTTGGTGGCCAGGTGGACAGGGCGGCGGGCTTTTGGCAACCCGGAAATGGCCCGCCAGGCTGTGATAATTGTATGGGGGGTATGGGTGTGGACGATATCCACACGATTTTGACGCAGATAGGCCTGAACAATCTCCCAGGAGGGACGAGCCGAGAAATCCAGCGTCTGGGCGCCGAGGCTCGTCAGAAGCTGCACCAAACCGCCGGTTCCGCCCAGAGCAGCAACCCGCCAGTCCACGGCAGCCGCCCCCTGCTGCCGAATGATCCGTTCCACAATGCGGGTAATGGACGAATCGGACAGGCTGTTGAGGAGGTGCAGAATGACCGGGCGGTTCATGGTGGATTTATCCCAGGGTGTGCCAGGCGCGCAATAAGGCGGAGGTTAATTCAAGGGGATTTTCGGCTGCCGCAGAAGGGAGAATCCAGCGAGACCAATTGGCGGCGAGATTCAAGAGATCTGGATTGGGTTGATTGGTGAGCGGCAGACCCCAAAAAAGAGCCGGGATGGCCGCATAAAGGGCCTGAAAGGGGGAAAGCATTGGATGGCGATGGGGCAAACCCCGCCAGTAGATTGACTGACCGGCACGGCGGGCGCGCAAGGCTAAGATGAGGCGCTCATAGAGCGGGTCGAGGGCCGGGGCAACGCCTGTGCAGTACAGAATCGGGACAGCCGCAGCGCACCGCACGGCCAATTGACAAGGGGCGGCGTCCAACTTGTCCAGTAAAATGGCAAGCGTCTGCTGGCAAGCCCGGGAAACTGAGGTCACCTCCTCGGGAGTAATATCAAAGGGTGCATTGGGGCCGGGGTTGAGCTTGCGTTCAGCGGCGCGATGATAAAGGGTGAGAAAATGGGGATCCATGCGATCTGCAAAATGCGGGAAGGCCGCGTCAAAACGCAACGCCCTACGACTATACGAATAATGATAAAACCCAGATATCAGTAAGAGCGCATCACCGCAGGCCAGAGTCAGTTTTGCCAGGGGAAGGCCTAACCCACCCCCGCCCCGCCAGACGTCAATCACTTCCATCATGCGATTAACAATCAACCGCACACCCTCGCTGGGTGGAATGGCGGCAGGATCAATCTGGTTGTAGGTCAGGTCAAAATCGCCATACAGGAGTTGGGAACCGGCTTTCAACTCGTACATTCCAATGGTAGGTCTGGGGCGCCCAAAAGAAAGATTGCGCGCCCGGTTATTGCGAATCCGGGCCGGGGTATTCCAGAAAAGCGAGACCGAAGCAGAAATTTTGCCGTCGAGGTCTTGCAGAATGCGATCCACTGCCAGACGCGCCGCCGGGGATGGGCTGATGAGGCAAACCTCGTAGTCTGATAAAAGGACGAGGCCAGCCTCGGAGACGCTGACGCTGCCCTCGCCCCGGCCAAAGCTGCCTGCCAGCAGCAGGGCCTGGGGATTGATGACACGCAGGACAGCAGCCCGGATAATCTCCAAATGCTCTGAGACCATCTGGTCAACACGCGGATCAGTCTGTAAGGTGTAGCGGCCCATGGTTAACTCCAGATCACGCGACCATCCAGGCCGGATGGGATTGGCTGACCCAGCAGGGCCAGCAAAGAGGGTTGAATATCAACCAGGCGAACCCGCTCCACCGCAGGGGCGATGGGCGCTGTGCTGAGAAAGACGCCGTCACAATCGGGGTGGGAAGGCAGGTAGCCATGGATAGATTTCTGGCGCAGGCCAAAGCCAAAAATGGTGCGAGAAAAGGCACTGCCGGCATCCAGGTAAAAGATCAGGTCGCCGTAGCGGTTATCGGGCATGGTCACATGCTCGCGCTGCATATCTTCCGGGGATAGGACAAAGCCATTGGGGATTTTTTCCAAGACGGCGGTCACCTGCTGGCGTTCACGGTCATCTCGGAACCAGAAACGGGCAAAGTTGGTATCAATGATGTGCATGTAGCGCGAGAGCCGGTCTCCCGATTGGCGGAAAAGGGCATAGAGGTCAATCTTCTGCTGCAGCGGTACATGCCCATGATCGGACCAGACGACCAGTTCGTAGCCACCCGCCAGCCGCTTCATTTCGGCGCAGCGGTCAGCAACAATCTGGTCAAATTGACGCAGTTTATCCAACACCTCCGGGGCGGTCTGAGTGGCGTGATGCGTCAGGGCATCCACGTCGCCAATGAAGAGGTAGTGCCAGGGGCATACTTCGGTAAAGCGGTGTTCGGCAACCAGGCGGGAGGTATCAATCACATGCGGGACCATGCCGACGACCTCATAAGAGAGATTGGCCTGGCGCAAGCGCTCAAAGATGGTGGGGCAGCCATCCAGGTAACCATCTTCATCCCAGTAGCGCTTTTCAGCAACATCAATGTTAGGCCAGTAGCGCAGCGGGAGATTATAGAGACGGGGAATGCCCCAATAGGCCGTCAGATGGGTGCGGCGGGCGGTCAGGCGGTGAACCAGCATCCAGACCGGGAGGCAATCCAGATGCGTCAAAAGCGGGATGCGAGTTATCCAATGGAAGGGCGAGGTCTGAGGGGAGCGCTGCCAGAGGAACCAGAGTCCATGACGGTCTGGGTAAACGCCAGTGTACATGGATGCGTGGCAGGTAACCGAATAGCCCAGAACTGTTTCCAGGCGGCGCTGATGGGGCAGGGCATTGAGAAAGGGCATGACAGAGAGGCTTTCGGGCTTTAATCCGTCAAAGAAGACGCTGATGACAGGTTTCATGATTTCCACTCCTGACGGGTCTGGCGGTAAATATCCAAGGTTTGAGCAGCAATGGTCTCCCAGTTCAGGTCGGCGGCGGAGCGGGCGGCAATTGCCTGGCGATAGGCATCGCCATCGGAGCGAAGGGCGGTGACCGCTTGCACCAAAGCCGCAGCCAGAGCGTTGACATCACCGGGAGGGACCAGCCAGCCAGTACGACCCTCATCGATATATTCTGGCAAGCCGCCAACCCGGGAAGCCAGGACCGGACGGCCGAAGGCATAAGCGGTAAGCACAACGCCAGACTGGGTTGCATCGGTATAGGGGCAGACAACCAGGCCGGACTGCTGAAAGAGACTGGCAAGTCTGGCATTCGGGATATAGTCGGGGATAAATTCAAAATGGCCGCCATTGGGCAAGGCCGGCAGTGAGGGCAGGCGGTAATCGGGGTTGGGGCGCCCGGCGATTACGAAACGCAGGCGGGGAATCTGCAAGCAGGCCTGCGGGGCCGCCTGCAGCAGGGTCTCCAGACCTTTGTAAGGGGACAACCGGCCAAAGAAGAGAATGGTGTGGGGGTCGGAGAGCGGGGTAGTCTGGCTAAACAGGCGGTAGAGGTTATAGACACCCAGCGGGGTGACAGATACCCGCCCGGCAGGGACATGGTAGGTCTGGCAGAATTGGGCTGACTGCGTGCGGTTGTGCAGAATGAAATGATCTGCACCGGCATAAGTAAGGGCGCGGATGAGAACTTTCCTCAGCGGCGATTCGCCGGAATGAGGTGAGGGATCGTGAACAGTAATCACGAGCGGTGCAAGGCGGCGCAAGAGCGGCAGGGCACCGACCATGCGGCCCAGGGTGGTCTCCAGATGGATGATGTCGGGTTGAAGTTGGCGGGCAAAGCGCAGCACCGAGCGAGCCGCAGCCCAACTGGCAGGATGCAGGGCGCTGCTTCCGCCAAAGACAGCCGCCTGAAAGCTGGCGAAGGAGCGCCAGTAACTTGAAAGCGCGGCCGGGTAACCCGAAAGAAGTGGCTCTACGGGGAGCAAGTCGGAGGACGGGCTAACCGGGTTGACATCAAACAGGCTGGTACGCCAGCCGCCCGGCGTGACCTGGAGCAGCATATGCAGCTCAACATGAGCGGCGATTGCCCGGGCAAACGACAGCGAGGCATCCATCAAAGCAGGGAGGGTCAGGTACAGGACACGCATCATCACCTCAGAGCGTAGCGTTCAAGCAAGCGCCGCCAGCCGCCTGACTCTAAGAGCGCCAGGATCAGCCAGACGACCGGGTAAAGAAGTAGCGAAACCAGAATGCCCAGCCAGGGGTTCAATTGGACGCCCATAGCGAAGACAAGCCAGATGATCAGTACGAGGCTGGCATTGATGGCCTTCCAGGCGGAGCGCCCAAGTGAAAGCCCGCCGAGCAGCCTGAAAATTGGCGGCAGGTGAAGGACAAGATCGAAGAACGTGACCATCAAACCAGCAAGGGCTGCACCCAGCACACCCCAGCGGGTGATGAGTGTAAAGGCCAGGGCCAGGCAGATGATGGTCTCGATAATCAGGATGCGCAGCAGGGTGCGCTCACGCCCGCTGGCCATCAGGACCCGTCCCAAGACACTGGTGATGGCCCGGAACAATAGCGAACAGGCCATGACCTGTAACAACAGGGCTGAGATGGCGAAAATCTCTTTATCATAGATCAGCAGCAGCACAAAACGGGCATAGAAAATCAACCCGATGACGGCGGGCACTGTGACCGCAAACAGCAGTTCCGTCAGGCGGTCGGTGGTCTGGCGGAGGGCCTGCTGGCCAGTATCATATTTCTGGCAGAGGCGCGGGAAGAGGCTGACCACAACGCTCTGACTGACCAGTAAAACCGGCGCCATAATCTGGTTGGCGGCATTGAATAGACCAACCTGCACCTCTCCTGAAGATTTGGAGAGGAACAGGGGCAGGATGCTGTTGGTGATGGCAATGATGCCCTGCAAGCCAATAAACGGCACAGCCATTCGGGCAATTTGCACAAACAGTGCTGGCGGGCCAGACCAGTTGGGGTGCGCAATGTGCCGGGTGAGCAAAACCCACTCCAAGAGCCAGGTGATGGTGAAGGTGACCAGGAAGAGAATGCCGATCCAGCGCAAATCTAAACCAGCAGATAACATCCAGAAGGCGGCCAGGCCGCGCAGCAGGCTGACCGGAGCATTGGCAAGGGTGATCCAGCGGATTTGTTCATGCGCCTGAAAGATGGCTTCGCACACTGCGGAAAGCGAATATGGAATCAGGCCGAACGAAATCAGCATGATGATCCAGGTGGTGTCTTCGGCGTAGTTCATAATGGAGAGAAAGCCAAACACCAGCCAGATGGCTAAGATTGAAGCCGCCAGGGATACCAGGCTGCCCTGAACCAAATAGGCGCCGCTGTTTTGCGGGTTACGGGCGGTTTCGCGTACCAGAAGCATCTTCAATCCCATGGGCGCCAGGCTCTGAAGAAGGTAGAAGATGATGAGGGTGATGGACATTTGCCCAAATTCGTAAGCGCCGAGGTAACGGGCAATGAGAGCATAAAGAACAAAGGTGATTGCCCGGTTGACCAGGTCATTCGTCACCAGGGAGGCAGTGTTGCCAATCAGACGAGCGGCGCGGGTGCGGGGATGAACAGCAGTTGGGGCGGCATCAGGCGGATTCATGGCTGCCTCCACGGGTCATCAATTCCAGAGCTGAGACCAGTGCGGCCACCAGCCAGAGCGATTGGACCTGGGAACGGGCATCAAAGATCTCGACCATCATGTGAGCCATCTGACCGACAATGGCAGCGATGAGGCCCAAGGCCAGGGGGGAGAAGAGGGGATGGTCACGGTTCCAGCACTGCCAGCCGCGCCAGAGTGTGAGGCCTAAAAAACCCAGATAAGTCAGGATGCCCACCAGACCAGTTTCGGCCCAGACCAGCAGGTATTTGTTGTGAACGACATAGAGGAAGCCGCGGGTCAGTTCGGGAATCATGTACTGCTTCATGTTCATCACATAGTTGTTGGCACCCACCCCCAGGAAGGGGCGGTCGCTGATCATCTCCCAGGCCAGCTTCATAAGCGGGATGCGCGCCATGGCGGCATTGGTGCGCATGCCAACCAGCTTATCGAACAAGACGCCGCCAAACAGCACCAACCCAATCACCGCGACAAACATCACCAAAATCACCACGCCGCCAGAGATCTTGCCGCGCAGCCAGAGCATGAGACCCAAAAACATCAAAGAGATGGCAAAGGCCATCCATCCGCCGCGAGAAACCGTGAACAGCAGCCCCAGGCCACCCAGGCCAAAGGCGACCAGGGCGCCGCCGCGCGCCAGAGTTGGGATGCGTGTGAAGGCCAACCCCAGTGCAGGGGCCAGCAGCAGGCTGAAGAAACCAGCAGCGACGTTAGGCGAGCCCATTGTCCCGGCCATGCGGCCATAACTGTTCACGGTCACGATGCCCAGCATATTAATTTGTAAACCCAGGAAGCGCTGGGCCAGGACAATCAGACCTTCGAGGGCTAGCCCGGCCAACAGAAACAGCATGATGAACCAGACATCCTGGGCAGTTTTGGTGACGCTGACAATATAGACATACAGAAGATACATCTGCGCAAGGAAAAAGATCTGGAAGAGGGCGCCGCGGGTGTCGGCAGCCACAAAGGTGGACAGACAAACCACAACCATGTAGAGGAACAGAGGCAGGTTATCCACAAAGCGCATGCGGGGATGGCTGTGCGGGCGGGCCAATTCTTGCAGCAGATAGACGCCAAACAGGCCAGCCAGGGCGAGGGTTGTCAGGCCAATCATCCAGCCTTCGCGCATGCCCACAGGCGAGTTGACCACCCGGGCGCCGAGGTACACATCCCAGCGCAGGGGAATGTCGATCAGGATGGCGGCCAGCAAGACCTTTTTGAGGTTGCCAATCATCATCAAAGTGCAGGCGCCCGCGGCAGCAACGACCACCAGATAACCGATTTTTTGAGGCAGGCGATCTTGCAGCACAGCCAGCGCGCCAATCAGGATGCTGGCAAGCACCAGCAAGCCGATTTGCGCCAGCCAGACTTTGGGCGACAGTCGAGTTGTGCGCCAGATCCAGTTATTCAACCGGTTGGGAATATTCAATGATAATCTCCGCAGAAGATTGGGCCGGGATGATCAGATTGAGCGTCAGGCTGCCATCCTGGATGGTATAGGGGAAGGCATAGCCATTCACGGTCAGGCGGGCAATGGGAACGTTGAGCGGCTCGGACTTGGCGATGTGAAAGACGGTATCTGTGGCATCTGGATTTGCCAGAATCAGCCAGCGCGTGTACATTTGAACACTGAAGGTACCATCGTCATCGCGTTTAATCCGGCATAGATGTCTGGCAATTTCACCCAGGCTGCGCCAGGATACCTCGCCCTCCAGAGCATTCATCTTCCCGGCGATTGAATCAAACGCGTCCATTCCAGCAGAGAACAGACCGCTGCCATAGGGATAGGTGTAGAACAGGGCGGGTTTATCCACCAGCAGGTCCAAGATGGAGGCCAGGACATAGGGCTGGTAGGCCTGATTTTCTGTTGGCATGCGCCGAATGAGATTGGGGAAACCGGCAAAGTCGGTGATGGCGGGGGTCATGCCATAATCCCAGTTGGCGGGGCGGACCGCATCGAGCGGCAGGTCCTGAGTATTGACAGTTGCCAGATAGTTGTTGGCCTTTAGAAATTCAAGCGTCTGAACCGGGCTGATGCCACCGGGGAAGATCATGATTCGATCAAAGGGGATGCGGGTCAGGTTTTCGTGAAGCTGCATCCGTGCCAGCCCTTCAAGGATGCTGCGCTGCTGGTCATCGAACGGGCGGGCTGGCAGCAGCGGCACATCGGTGGCATCGGGGGCAGGTGTGGCGTAACGGTAAAATTCATAGCCAGCGCCGGTGTTGCCGTACTGTGCCAGGGAGAAATAATCGGGCGCGGTCAAAAACAGGGCCACAACATCAGACTCGGACAACTGCCAGTTTTGCGGGATGAGGGCCAGGGTAGTGTGATAGCTGTTGCGGCGCATTAATTCGAGCAGGGCAGTGTAGTTCAAATCCTGGTAGGGTTCGAGCAGGGCGCCTTCGTCAATGGTCAGATTGGCAAAATCTTGAGGAGCGTGCCAGGTCTCCTCCCCCATCACATGGCGCAAGGTCAGCATGGTGGGGATGATCTGAGAGAAGCTGGCGGCGGAGTAATAGACTTCGCGCAGGGCGATAAAATCCAGCGACTGACCGGTTTCGCCGGAATCAAGGTAAACAGCGCCCGCGGCGGGCTGATCAAAAGGCTGCCAGCGGAGAAAGATGGGGTATGAGGCACCGCTGTTATTGGTCGATGAAATCAGAATGGTCACAGGGAGCGGATCAACAATGTTGAGCGCAAAGGTGTCGGGAGCGGCAGCCTGAGATGTGATGATATTCTGACCGGTCAGTTCAAGCGTGATTTCGGGTGCAAGGCGGCTGACCTGCCAGTCTTTGGTGGTGTCTTCGGGGCGGGTTACACTGACCACCGCCCCGGCAGTGAGGCGTGAAATCAGATCTGCATTTTGTGAATCATCCAGTTTGCCCACCAAAACTGAGACACCCTGTTGATTGACCACCTCCATAAGAACTTCAAGATCGCCAGAGGAGAGCAAAGGGGAACGGTTATCCAGCAAGGTGGCATCCAGGGCTATCAGGGGGTAGGGCAAACCCTGGGGGTCCAGCAAATCGTCGGCATCGAGTGTGTCCCTTTGAGTCACATTGAATTGGGCACACACCAAGCCATAGAACTCTGCCAGGCGGCAGAAGTTGGTTCCGAAGCTGGAGGCGCGAGCCGGGTTGAACAGAAGCAGAACATCGGGGGCATCAGGGCCGGGGGGATCAGCTTCGAGGAGCGGAGGACCGGAAGGAGTTGGCGTGACAGCCGGAGCAACAGCGGAAGGGATGGGAGTTGCCGTTGGGCTACCGATGACCGCAGAGACCGACTGGAGGGGCGTGGCAGAGCGCGGGGAAACCGGGTGCGGTGATTTGTTCTGCAGCAACGCGGCAGCAACAATCAGAGCCCCAAGCAATAACCCAACAACCAGCGCGGCCAGCAGTTCAGCACGGCGCATTTCAGGCGGCCTCCAGACCGCAATGATTAACCCTGGTAGAACGTATGGATTGCAGCGGAGACGGTGGACAGGTCGTCCTCAGTCAGCTCGGCAAACATGGGCAAAGAAAGGATTTCGCCTACAAATTGCTCGGTAGCGGGCAAATCGCCGGGGCGGTAACCCAGAAAGGCCATAGCAGGCTGCAAATGGATCGGGACGGGGTAATGAATGCCAGTAAAGATGCCCTGGGTCTTGAGATAGGCTTGCAGTTCATCGCGGCGCGGTGCGCGCACCACAAACAGGTGGTAAACAGCCCGACACTCGGGGCGTTCGACCATCATCTTTACAGGCGTATCGGCGAGCAGTTCAGCATAGCGGGCAGCATGCTGGCGGCGGAGGGTATTCCAATCTGCCAGGTATGGAAGCTTGACACGGCAGACCAGCGCCTGGATTTCATCCAGCCGCCCGTTGAGGCCAATCAGGGCGTGCTGGTAGCGGACTTCTGAGCCATGATCGCGGATCATGCGGCAGCGGCGGGCAATTTCCGGGTCGTTGGTGGTAATAAAGCCGCCTTCGCCATAAGCGCCCAGATTTTTGGAGTAATAGAAGGAGAAAGCAGTACCATCCCCAAGACTGCCAGCCCGGCGGCCGCGGTATTCTGAGCCGTGGGCCTGGCAGGCATCCTCAATCACGCGGAGATTATGGCGGCGGGCAATCTCCAACAGGGGATCCATATCCACCATTTGCCCGTAAAGGTGAACGGGTAAGATGGCGCGGGTGCGCGGGGTGATTTTGGCTTCAATCTGCGAGACGTCCATCAGGCCGGTCTGGGGGTCAATATCCACAAAGACCGGGCGGGCACAGGCCAGGCAGGCGGCTTCGGCCGTGGCAATGAAGGAATGGGAGACCGTGATGACCTCATCACCAGCACCAATATCCATGGCGCGCAGGAGAATGTGCAGGGCGGTGGTGCCATCGCTGACGCCGATGCCGTAAGACGCACCGCAAAAGGCGGCAAATTCGGTTTCGAGGGCGCGGACGTTTTCGCCCAGGAAGAGCTGCATCCCATCCAGAATCCGAGCTACACCAGCCAGGATTTCCTCTTTGAGGGGCGCATACTGTTTTTTTAGATCGACAAATTGGATAGGGGACATGAAGGTTTCCTCCGCAGTGAAAAAATCAAGATTGGGATGGTTTTCGTAAGATACGCGCCGGCACGCCGGCCACAACCGCTCCCGGCGGGACAGCATGTGTGACGACACTGCCAGCACCCACCATGGCGCCGGCGCCAATAGTCACGCCGCAAAGGATGGTGGCATTGCTGCCGATGGATGCGCCACGCTCCACCCGTGTGGGTGTGCAGGTCCAATCGGCTTCGGTTTGAGGCTGCCCGGCCGCGGTGGAAGCATGGGGATACTTGTCGTTGATAAACATCACGCCATGTCCGATGAAGACATCGTCTTCAATGGTCACACCTTCGCAAATGAAGGTATGACTGGAGATTTTGACGCGCTGCCCCACCGAGACACCCTTTTGAATTTCGACAAAGGTGCCGATGCGGCTGTCATCGCCAATCTGGCAGCCATAGAGATTGACGAAGGCGTAGATGCGGACATTGGCACCCAGGCGAACATCGGGCGCGATGCGGGCAAATTCTGGGGTTACCATTCCAGGATCTCCTGATGTCCGGAGTTGGACATCGAGCGCTGGGCGGCTTCCAAAATCCGCACAACCTGATAGCCTTCCATGCCGCAGGTGCAGGGTTTTTCTTTTTTCTGGATGCAATCTACAAAGTGCTGACATTCGGCGCGCAAGGGCTCGCCCAATTTGATGTTGGGGATGATGATGTCGCCGTACCGATATGAGCAGCGGAAATCATCCTGAGATTCACTAAGGCCGGGACCATCGACGCCCTTGTCGTAAATGCGGAGCTTCTCCTGGGCTTCAATATCGTTATAAACGACCATCTTCTTGCTGCCGACAACGGTCACGCGGCGCACCTTACAGGGGTCTAGCCAACTGACATGCACATGAGCCAGGACATCATTGGGGAAAAGCAGAGTGATGTAGGCGACATCGTGAATATCTTTGAAAACGCAGGCCATGCCATGGGCACTGACCGAAACTGGGGGCTGCTGCAGCAGGTGGAGGAGGATGGAGATATCGTGGGGAGCCAGGTCCCAGAGCACATTGAGGCCCCGCTGGAACAATCCAAGGTTGAGGCGGGCAGTGTCGATGTAATGGACTTCGCCAATGTCACCATCGCTCATCAGTTTACGAAGCGCATGGACGGCGGCGTTATATTCAAAGGTGTGCCCAACCATCAGAGTCAGGCTGCTGGCTTTGGCCTGGTTGCATAAAGCCAGGGCATCATCGCTGGTGAGGGTGAGGGGCTTTTCCACCAGGACGTTCAGACCATGCTCAAGGCAGTCGCGGGCGATGTTATGATGCGTGGTCGGCGGGGTTGCCACCACAACGGCAGCCAGGTCCATGTCAAACAGATCAAAATAGTTGGTGGTGGTTTGAAGGGATGGGTAGATGCTTTTTGCCTGGGCCAGCCGCTCTATGCGCAGGTCAGAGACGGCAATCATCTCTGCGCCAGGCATTTCGACAAAGTTGCGCACCAGATTCGGGCCCCAGTATCCGTAACCAATGACACCGATACGAAGTTTATCCATGATTAGCCTCCTTGATGCATTAGCACGCGCCCTCCGCCCGCAAGACGGCGAAAGGCGTTTTGAAAAGAATGACAAAATCCAGCCAGAGCGACTGGCGGTGGATGTATTCAATATCCAGGCGAACCTGGGATGCAAAGTCGGCGGTGCAGCGAGCGGTGATTTGCTGCAAGCCCGTGATGCCGGGGGGCGCCTGCAAGCGTTCCAGCATCCAGGGCTGGTAGTCGGGGATCTCGTAAGGCAGGGCGGGCCGCGGGCCTACCAGGCTCATGTCGCCGCGCAAGACGTTAAAGAATTGGGGGAGTTCATCAATGCTGTATTTGCGCAGGAAATGTCCGATCCGGGTGATGCGTGGATCATGCACCAGTTTATTGACATTGCCCATCTCTGCGCCCTGCAGGGCGGCCATTTCGGCAGTGTTGTTTTGAATCAAAGCATGGACGTAGGCCTGGTGGAGCGAGGCATCAGTATTCTGACGCATGGTACGCAGCTTGAAGAAGGTAAAATCAGCCCGCTGCCACTGCCCGCCCACTCGCCGGGCACCCACCCGCGTCTGGTGATAGATCACCGGGCCGGGGGAATCCAGGCGAATGACCAGGGCCAGCACCAGCAAAATTGGTAACAACAAGACCAGGACAATGAAAGACAGCAGCACATCTACACAGCGTTTCATCAGGTAGTAGGCCTGCCGCGACCTGCTGCTGCTCCTGGGAACAGGTTGGGATTCAATTTCCGAAAGCTTATCCGTCTGCATGTCACCGTCCTCCTGACGTGCCTCTCGTCCCGGGAATAGTGGGGGGTTATAAGCGGCGGCGCCCCATGGTCTGCCGGGGGCGGGTGTAGTAAGCCGTGGCGTGATTAGCCTCGGCGCGGTTGATGATATAGCCAATAATCGGGGTGTTTAGTTTATCCAGCAGGCTGCGGGCTTCTTCGAGGGCGGGTTGGCGGGTGGCACCGCGCCGAACGACCATCAGCACACCGTCCACTTCAGCCGCCAGGTCAGTTGAATCCGAGATGAGCAGAATGGCGGGGGAGTCAAACAACACGATATCTGACTGGGCAGCCAGTTGATTAACCAGGTCGCCGACCAGACTGCTGTTGAGATACAGACCCGATTCCGAGGCTGAGGTCCCACTGGTCAGTACCCGCAAACCTGGACAGGCGGCGGATTGCAAAGCCGAGTTCAATTCGGTTTGTCCGGTCAATACATTTGCCAGACCAAGTTCATTGGGCAGATTGAGGATCTGGGCGACCTGAGAACGCGCCAGGTCAAAATCGACCAGAATGACCCGGCGCCCCGCCTGGGCCAAGGTGACTGCGAGGTTGACTGCAATGGTTGATTTTCCCTCCTCAGGCTCGGGTGAAGTGATCATCACCGTCTGGCAGGCCAGGGTTTGAAGCTGGTTGAGAAAGGTGGAGCGCAAACGGCGATAGGATTGGCCGTAAGGTGAGCGGCCGTCACTGCCGGTTAAGAGGACCTGCTGGGGATGGGTGACGGGGATGTGCGCCAGGGCAGACTGCCCAACTAGGCGTTCAATCTGGCTGGTGGTGTAGAGGGTGGTATCAAAGTGCGAGAAAACAAACACCAGCCCCAGGCCCGCCAGTAGCGCCAGAATAAAACCCAGGCCAAAGTTAATCAGAACGTTGGGGCGGATGGGCTTTTCGGGTGGGATGGCTGACTCAAGGATTGAGATGGTGTTGGCGCGCAGGGCGTCGCTCAGGCGGGCTTCCTCGTATTGTTCCAGAAGGGTGGCGTAGGTGTTCTGCTTCAGGTCAATGGCGCTGCTGGCCGCGGCGATGGCCTCGGAATCAGAAGGGGAATTGCGGACCAGTTCATCGTAGGCGGCGCGGGCAGCGGTGAGTTCGGCCTCAATCTGGGTCAACTGGTCGGCGAGGATGTCTTTGGGGTCACGCCCGCCGCCAGTGTAAAGCGATTGGCTTTGTTCGATGAGGATGGAGGCCAGGGTATTGGCAGCCGTGGCAGCAAGCTGTGGATCGCTGTCTTCAACAGAGATGCTGAGCAGTTCGGTATTGGTGACAATCTGAACCTGGACTTCGGGGGCTTCTGTGCGCCCCAGACGGACAGCGAGTTCGTCCAATACCGGGCGGCTGGTAGAGATATGGACATAGGTATTCACCAGACGGTCAGCATAGACATAATCTGTGTAAGAGACCGACCCGCTGGAAGCAGTGGCCACCCGGAGAATGGCCGACGCGGCATACGTGGGCGGTGTCAGATAGGTGCCGACAGCAACAACGGACAGCGTCACGAGGATGGTGAATATCAAAATCCACCGTCTCCGCCAGACAATCAGGAGATAATCTTTAAATATCATCCAGGGCCTCCCCAATACGCGCACAAAGAGAGAGACAGATTAATTACCAGTAGGGAACGAAGGCGGTGGAGCAGCCGGGCCATTAAAATAACAAAACCGGCTGCGTGGCCGGTTTCGCAATTCGCTCCCTACAGGTTAATCTGCTTGCGCAGAACTGCGACCAGGGGTTCGCCTGTAGATCAAAGCATCCACCGATGCCCCAGCAATGTCAGTCAGCGACAAAGATGGTGTAGGGCACAGCAGTAATATTAATTTTACATTAATATTATAGTGATATTTTCTAATCTCGTCAACAGGTTTCGGGGGCAATTTTGGACGGATTTGTAATAATTTTTGAAAGCAGACAAAGGGAATACAAAAAATCAGCCCTCAGGGTATCCTGAGGGCTGATTTGAAGTCTTGCTAAAGTTTAAGTTTACCAGCCAGTGCGGCCACCACCACGGCGGTCACCGCCGGAGCGGCCAGGACCACCACCGCGGCGATCGCCACCACCACCGAAACCACCGGGGCGAGGGCCACGATCGGAGCGTTCTTCGCGGGGGCGAGCGGGGTTGATCACCAGGGCGCGACCCTTGAAGTCTTTGCCATTCAGTTCAGCAATGGCCTTCTGGGCTTCGGTGTCGCTCGTCATTTCGACGAACGCGAAGCCGCGGGATTGGCCCGTGAACTTATCTTTGATCACTGCGGCCGACGTAACTTGCCCGTAATCAGCAAACAACGCCCGGATTTCATCCTCGGTCGCACTGAATGGCAGATTGCCAACGTAGATATTCATTTCTCCATCATCCTTTTCTTCTGGTAGACGTTTCCGTCTGATAAATAGTCTTTCACGCAACATCGAGGCCGAACTTTGGGCGTTTGCCAACGAGTGGTGAATGCAAGGGCGGATTATACACCCATCATGCAAATTAATCCAGTATTTGGGGGCAAAATGTCAAGGTTTTTGGCAAATTGCCTGGACTTAATCTTCAGTATAGCCGCACAGGGCAATGGCACGCGGGCCGGTGTGGACACCCAGACAGGGGGACACAATGGACATGACCAGTTCGGCGGGGGCGTGGTCGCGGCGAACCTGCTCGGCGAGGGCTGTGGCATCTGCGGGTGCAGCGTTGTGCAGCACAGCCAGGTGGAGTTTGCCCTGAGGATTGAGGCGGCGGAAAAAGTCCCGCACCAGACCGTTGATGGCGCTGTCACGGGAGCGGGCCGGGATGCCGGCTTCGACTTTGCCGGTTTCGTGATTGACGCTGATCTGGGGTTTGATTTTGAGCAAAGAACCGAGGAATCGGACGGCACCGCCAATGCGGCCACCTTTGACCAGGTAATCCATGGTATCCAGGACGATGATGTAGACCATGCGCTGGCGGGCCTGATTGGCCGCGGCGATCATGGCGGCGGCATCTCCGCCAGCCTCACGGGCGCGGGCAGCAGCCAAAACCTGCCAGCCCAGGCTCATGGAATTTGAGCGGGAGTCGTAGATATGGATGGGGATATCCACCATCTCGGCGGCGCGGCGGGCAGATTCAATGGTGCCGCTCATGGCGCTGCTGATGGTGATGACCACAATTTCACGGGCGCCGGCTTCCTGCTGGGCTTTAAAGGCCTCGAGAAATTGTTTGGGGGATGGCTGAGAGGTGGTTGGGATTTCAGGATCCTTGACCAGGCGCTCATAAAAAGCATCTGCGGACAATTCCACGCCATCCAGCATTTGCTTGCCGCCCCAGACTACCGTCAGGGGGACGATACCGATTTGATATTGCTGCCGAAGTTCGGCGGGGATATCACACGTGCTATCTGTAATTAAACCAATCGAATAAGGGGGCATTGTCAACTCTCATGAGATACCGTTTAGAGCATTGACCTGGCGGAAGTGGAAGCCATAGATGGTGAACGTGATTGCCAGGGCCAGCTTGCGCGGGTGGCGAAATAACGTCCAGAAGAATAACTTCCAATATTCGCGGCGCTCTTCGCCAATGATACCCAATTTCCAGATTGAGCGCAAGAAGGCGTAGATTTCGTCAAACTGCAGATGGACGGGCGCGTTGGAGGGTTTGTAAAGCTCCAGGCAGGTTTTGACGCGCTCATAAAAACGGTGCGGGCTGTAAATTTCGGCCATCAGGCGGCGGTAGCCAGCCTGGAGCCTTTCGATGCCCATGCGGGGGATGATGTTGGTGGTACCGTCAGCGTTATCGCCGGTGGCCTGGTGGGCAATGCGGCCTTCGGCGGTCAGGCGGTCATGGAGGATTGTGCCGGGAATGGCCTGCAGCATACCAACCATGGCGGTGACAACCCCGCTTTTTTGGATGAAATCTATCTGGCGGTCAAAGGTGGTTTCGGTATCGTTATCGAAGCCAACAATGAAGCCGCCCATGACCTGCAAGCCATGGCGCTGCAAACAATGGACGCTGTCCATCAAATCGCGGTGGATGTTCTGGCCTTTGTTACATTCGGTCAGGCTGCCTTCGTCGGGGGTTTCGATGCCAACAAAGACCGAGACGAACCCAGCCGCGGTCATCAAATCCATCAATTCCTCGTCATCAGCCAGATTGATGGACGCCTCGGTCAGGAAGTTGCACCCGACCTTGCCCTGTCGCCAGGCAATCAGCGCGGGCAGGATTTCTTCTTTAAGCTGGCGGCGGTTGGAGATGAAGTTATCATCCACAAAGAAGACATTACGGCGCCACCCCAGTTCATACATTTTATCCAGTTCGGCAATAATTTGAGCGGCCGATTTGGTGCGCGGGCGGCGCCCCAGCATGGCGGTAATATTGCAAAAGTCACACTGGAAGGGACAGCCGCGGGAGTATTGAATGCTGAGTGAATCGTATTTTGAAAGATCAATCAGCTCCCAGAGCGGGGTGGGCGTTTGAGCCATGTCGGCAAACTCATCGGTCTGATACACCCGCTGGGGGCAGCCGCGCGCCAGGTCGCTTAGGAAGAGCGGCAGGGTAATTTCACCCTCGTTGAGGATGAAGTGATCGACCGTGGGGAAGCTCTCCCATTCAGCGAGGAAAAGCGGCCCACCGGCAATGACTTTTTTGCCGGCCTGCTTGCAGCGCTCAATAACTTCAATGGTGGATTGGCGCTGGACGATCATGGCTGAGACCATGACAACATCAGCCCAGGCAATATCACGGTCACGCAGGCGGGCGACATTCAAATCGACAAGGCGCTTTTCCCAGGTGGAGGGCAGGAGCGCCGCGATGGTCATTAAACCCAGCGGCGGAGAAGAGGCCGCTTTGCGCACAAACCGCAAGGCGTGCTTAAAGCTCCAGAACGTATCGGGAAATTCAGGATAAAGCATCAGGACGCGCATGGAATGGATACCTCCAGGAGAATTTTTGTCAGCATCAGTATAGGCTGAGGGATAAAAGTTGGGATGTGCCGTGAGTCACACCTGAAGGACGGAATTGCCATAACCGGGTCATACTTTGGAATGTGACCGAATTTCTTAAACTTTCTTTGGCTACTTGACAAAGTAAGTTGCCGTCGCTATAATCATAAATGTCTGTTTTTTACCCCCTATTTTCCTCAAAAACCCTATGCCCACCCGCCCTGCTTCTGCTGCCATCATTCGAGAGAATAACCTCAGCCTGGTGCTGCGGTTAATCCATGCGTCCGGGTCGATCTCGCGAGCCGAGATCATCCGCCGCACCGGGTTAAGCGCCACAACGGTTTCGGCGCTGGCAAATGTTTTGATTGAGAGCGGGTTTGTGCGCGAAGCCGGGATTGGTGAATCCAGCGGCGGGCGGCGGCCGATACTGATGGAATTCAATTATCAGTACCGTTATGCGCTGGGGATTGATATGGGGGCATCGCATGCGACGACGGTTGTAATGGATTTGAGCGGCAAGGTGATTTCACACGAAACACAGCGCTGCGATGTGATCAACGAGCCGGAATTGACCTTTGCGGTGATTAAAACATTGACGGCCCAGGCGCTGAAACAGGCCCAGATTGAGCCTGACCATTTGCTGGGGGTCGGTTTTACGGTGCCTACACCGCTGGGCGGTGAAGCGTTGGATCGCCTGGTGACGTATTACATGCCGGTCTGGGAAGGAATTTTGCCCAAGCCAAAGATCCGGGCTTTGTTTCCGGGGCTGCCGGTCTATCTGGAAAATGATGCCAATGCTGGCGCGATTGGTGAAAAATGGTGGGGCAGCGGGCAAGAATTTGCCGACCTGGCTTACATCAAAATTGGGATTGGCGTAGGCAGCGGCCTGGTGATAAACCACCAGATTTATCGCGGTGAGAGCGGGACAGCCGGTGAGATTGGGCATACAACCATCGAAGTCGATGGACGGCTTTGCCGCTGCGGCAACCATGGCTGCATGGAGGCTTATGTGGGCGGACCCGGACTGCTGGCGGATGCGCAGGCGGCTTTGCAGGCAGCCCACCGCAGGGCAGATGAAATGCCCGGGACGGTTGAAGATCTGGTCGATGCCGCCCTGCAGGGTGATGCGGTTTGCAGGCAGGTGATTCAAAAAGCCGGGCGATACCTGGGCACTTCAATTGCCAACCTGCTGAACCTGGTCAACCCAGGGCTGGTGATACTTGGCGGCGAACTGGTGCAGGCTGGCGAATTGTTGATGGAGCCGATTCATGCCTCCATCCGCGAACGCGTTATGCCGATTGCCGCCCAACAAGCGGCGATTGTCGCCGGAAAACTTGGCAATGATGCCATTGCAATCGGGGCTGCGACGCTGGTTATTCAAAATGCATTTGAACCCACGCAGCTTGCCAAAACGCTTAACGGCAGACAGGCAGCCCAGGTGTACTCATAAGGAGGTGGTTCGTAAAACAATTGCTACCCCATTTGCAGCAATCAGAACGTCAATATTCAACTATTGATATTCGCTTGGGGATAAAAACGCGATAAAATAAGGGTATGAGACCCAAAGGAAGCGCACGCGAATTGGAAATCAGGCGAGAGATAGCCGCGAGCATGCTGGAAAGAGGGATGGGGA
>Ga0116185_1000348_pt1 | contig 57487 bp, 60 predicted proteins | sample AD_JPNNA7_MetaG_FD_89754 | JGI IMG/M metagenome (GOLD analysis project Ga0116185, IMG submission 89754) | Active sludge microbial communities of municipal wastewater-treating anaerobic digesters from Japan - AD_JPNNA7_MetaG | ecosystem: Engineered > Bioreactor > Anaerobic > Digestate | place...
ACGTCCCGGGCATGGCCACAAGGCGCACTTCGTCGCCATATTTCTCGTCAAATAGGGCCTTGGCCCCTTTGTCTCGGGCCTTATCCAACGTGGTGATTTCCACCGTCACTGGGGTGTTGCGCATCACCTCTTCGTTGACGAAGAGCTCAATGGCCTCCAGGTCGTCGGTCCTTAGGGGCTCGAAGTGGGTAAAATCAAAGCGGAGGAATTCGTCGCTCACCAAGGATCCGGCCTGGCGCACGTGGGCCCCCAGTCGCCGGACCAGGGCCTCGTGGATCAGATGGGTGGCGGAATGGTGACGCTGGATGCCCCGGCGCCGGCCCCTGTCCACGACGGCCACGGCGCCGCCGCCCACGACGAGGGCCCCGGAGTCAACTTTGCCCCGGTGAATCACCAACTCTCCCGCTCCATAGGTGGTGTTCATCACGATGACCGAAGCTCCTGGGTGGCGGATCTCCCCCGTGTCTCCCAATTGCCCCCCGCGCTCGGCGTAAAAGGGCGTTTCGGCGAGGACGATCTCCACCTCGTCCCCCTCATTGGCCTCCGTCACTCTCTCTCCGTCTTTTAACAGGGCCAGTACGGAGGTCTCGGCACTCTCCTGGTCATAACCTAAAAAGGGCGTCTTGCCGAACTCGTTGAGCATTTCCGTGTAGACGTTGCCCCTGAGGGAGGAGCTCCTCTGTTTGCTGGAAGCTCGGGCGCGTTCTTTCTGGCGGTCCATGGCATCTTTAAAACCCTGAAGATCCACAGTCACCTGCTGCTCTTCGCAGATCTCCCGGGTAAGCTCCGGGGGAAATCCGAAGGTGTCGTAGAGCTCAAAGGCCACGTCTCCCGAGAGGATCCTTTCGGTTCCCAAAGATCTCGTGGCTTCCTCCAAGAGGGCACACCCCTGCTCTAGGGTGCGGCCGAAGCGCCGCTCCTCGAGCTCCATCACCTGCTCCACGGCGGCACGATTGGCCCGGAGCTCTCCGTAAACTCCTCCCATCTGTTCTACCAGTACCGGAAGCAGGTCCCCCAGGAAGGGGCGACTAACCCCCAGGAGGCGGCCAAAGCGCACGGCCCGGCGGAGGAGGCGCCGTAGCACGTACCCTCGCCCCTCGTTGGCGGGGAGAATCCCGTCGGCGATCATGAAACTCACGGCCCTCAGGTGATCGGCGATGACCCGAAGGGCCATGGTCTCCCGAGGATAAACTCCGTAGGAGACTCCCGTCACCGCAGCCGCTGCCTGAATGAGGGGAGAGAAGAGATCCGTTTCAAAGTCCGTCCTCACTCGCTGTACCACCGAGGAAAGGCGCTCCAGCCCCATGCCCGTGTCGATGTTCTTCTTTGGCAGGGGGATGAGCTCCCCCGCTTCGTTGCGGTTGTACTGCATAAAGACCAGATTCCAAATCTCCAGATATCGATCGCAGCTGCACCCCGGGGCGCAGTCGGGCTTGCCGCAAGAAAAATCGGGCCCCTGGTCGTACAGGATCTCGGAGCAGGGGCCGCAGGGGCCCACGGGCCCCACAGCCCAGAAGTTGTCGTCGGCCCCCAGACGGCTGATTCGGGACTGAGGAAGTCCCACGGCCTGGTGCCATAGGTCGGCGGCCTCGTCATCGTCCAGGTAGACCGTGGCGTAGAGGTGATCGGGATCCAGCCCTATCCGATCGGTGAGAAACTCCCAGGCCCAGGGGATGGCGTCCTTTTTGAAGTAATCTCCAAAGCTGAAATTTCCCAGCATCTCGAAAAAAGTGTGATGCCGGGCGGTGCGCCCCACGTTGTCGATGTCGTTGGTGCGGACGCACTTTTGGGACGTGGTGGCTCTCTTCACTTCCGGCGTGCGGATTCCCAGGAAGAAAGGTTTGAAGGGCACCATGCCCGCTATGGTAAAGAGGATGGTGGGATCTTCGGGGCGCAGGGAAAAGCTCGGATAGCGCCGGGATCCCTTCTCTTCAAAATAAGACAAAAACAGCTCCCGCAACTCCCCGCCGCTTCGGTATATCATAGGCGCGCCCCCCTCGTTCTTCTAGTCCTTCTGGTCTTTCACGAGCTCTCGACGACAACGAGAGCTCTCTCTTTTCACCTGTGTGATGTCCATCGTGACGAAGTTTTTCTCCCTATAGATCCACTTTCCCTGCACCATGGTACCCCGCACATCCGCCGAGGACCCGGCGTAAACTAGATAAGGGCACAGCGTCTCCGGGGTCCACCCCACGTAGTGAGGAAGGTCCAGATCCACCAGGACCAGATCGGCCTGCCACCCCTCGCGCAGGAGCCCCACATCGTCAAACCCCAGGGCCCGGGCTCCTTCCACAGTGGCCATGCGTAGCACCGATGTCGCCGGGACCGCAACGGGATCCCGGGAAAGTCCCTTGTGGAGCAATGCCGCCAGACGCATTTCTCCCCAGACATCCAGACGATTGTTGCTGGCGGCCCCGTCCGATCCCAGAGCCAGGTGAACTCCCTGGGCCAACATGGCGGGAACCGGAGCCACGCCACTGCCGAGCTTCATGTTGCTCCCGGGGTTGTGGGCCACGGTGAGGTGGGGGCGGGCCAGATCCTTCAGCCGATCGACGGGAAAATGGACCCCGTGCGCCAACAGGAGGCGAGGGGCCTCCAGCAGGCCCACTTCGTCTAGGAGGTCCACGGGGTCTTTCTTCAGGGTGTTTCTTATGTAATCCAGCTCCCAGGCCGTTTCAAGCCAGTGGATATGGACCCCCGCTCCGCAGTCCTTCGCCAGTTCTGCGATCTGCTTTAATCGTTCCGGGGGCACCGTATAGGGGGCATGGGGGCCGTACTGGACGGAGATGCGATCCTGGCGGCCGTGCCAAGTACGAAAAAGCTCCTCTTGCTCTTTTAGGCGCCGATCGTTTTCCCCCGGGGAGTCGCCCCATACTATTCCCCGAGAGAGACCGCATCGGAGGCCGCTCTCCAAGGCTCCTCGGGCCACTTCGTCCATAAAAAAGTACATGTCGCCGAAGCACGTGATTCCCTGGGAGGCCATTTCCGCGATGGCCAACATCGTTCCCCAGTAGACGTGGTCCTCTTTAAGGCGGGCTTCCACGGGCCAGACGGCCTGCTGTAACCACTCCATGAGGGGGCGTTCTTCCCCCAACCCCCGGAGCAACGTCATGGCGGCGTGGGTATGGGCGTTCACCAGGCCAGGAATGAGGGCCCGGCGTCCCCCCCCGCCCACCACCTCGTCATCCCGCCCTTGCCCCGGGGGGAGGATGGCGGCGATGCGCCCCTCGGCCACGAGGACGTCTCCATATACCCCCGAAGGAAGGTCTGCGTCGACCATACAAACGTTTCGAAAAAGCATGGCCACACCCCCTTTAGTTTTTTTCGTCGACCTCGTTTCCCTTTCGCCCTGGAGGAAGGACCGCCCGAACGAAGCTGTCCGGAGAAGATTTTATTCCGGCGGCGAAGATCCCGTAAGAGGGCGGCGGAACAAAAGTCGAAGGGATGACACTTTCACAGCTCTGCGTCTGAGCTTCTCATCCCGGGGTCGACGGCACGGCAAAGTATCCAGGCCCTTTTGCCTTTCAGTTCCGCAAAAAAATTCTTCGAAAAATGGTTAAAGGGCCGCAGAATCGATATGCCAAATCAATAGAAAGGGATCTCGGTCGACGGCTTTACTCTTTCCAGCTCGACAGGTAGGCTTCCTGTTCGGGGGTCAAGCGCTCCACAGCCAGCCCCAGAGAGGCGAGCTTCGACAGGGCCACCTGGCGGTCCAAGTCGTCGGGGACCCGGTGTACCCCTGGAGGGAGCTCTGTGTGGCAGAGGTGCAGGACCGAAAGGAGTTGCAACGCAAAACTCATGTCCATGATCTCGATGGGATGTCCATCCCCCGCCGCCAAGTTGACCAGGCGCCCTTCCGCCAAAAGGTGCAGGCGACGGCCGTCGCGCAGCCCATAGGTCGTAACGTTGGGGCGATAGCTTTCCACGTGCTCGGATCGGGCCAAGAGGTCGGGCTTGGATATTTCCACATCGAAATGCCCCGCGTTGGCCAGGAGGGCCCCATCTTTCATGACATCAAAGTGTTCCCCCCTCAGGACATGAATGTTCCCCGTAACGGTGATGAAGACGTCTCCCTTCCGGGCGGCGTCGATCATGGAGGCGACCCCGTGGCCGTCCATAAGGGCCTCCAGTGCCCTATGGGGGTCGGCCTCCACCACCACCACCGAGGCCCCCAGGCCCTGGGCTCGGGCGGCCACTCCCCGGCCGCACCACCCATACCCCACCACCACCACGGTCTTTCCCGCCACCACCATGTTGGTGGTGCGCATCACCGCGTCCCAGACCGACTGCCCTGTGCCGTAACGGTTGTCGAAGAGATACTTGCTGAAGGCGTCGTTCACCGCCAGCATGGGAAATTTGAGAACCCCCTCGAGTTCCATGGCCCGAAGGCGTTTCACCCCGGTGGTGGTCTCTTCGCATCCCCCTCGAATGCGGGGCAACAGGTCCGGACGCTCTTCGTGCAATAAGGATACCAGGTCTCCCCCGTCGTCGATGATGATATCGGGATCGAAAGAAATGGCGTCCCGGAGGTACCGACAATAGGTCTCCGGGTCCATGCCCCGGTGGCTGTATACGGCAATGCCTTCTTCTACCAGGGCGGCACAGACATCGTCCTGGGTCGAAAGGGGGTTGCTCCCTGCGGCGGCCACCTCGGCCCCCAGGAGCTTAAGAGTCTTCAAGAGGCACGCCGTTTTCGCCTCCAGGTGAAGACAGACCGTCACTCTCCTCCCCGCCAAAGGCTTGGAAGGACCGTGCTTCTGGGCAAGATAACGAAGAACGGGCATGGCATCCCAGGCCCAATGGATCTTTTCCTGGCCCCGGGGGGCTTGTTCGGGGTGGGCAATGCGTGACGCAGTCATGTATGCTTCCTCCCTCGTGTTTTAAAGTCCCTATCGACGGGCACATTCTACAGGAGCGCGCCCTTCTCCTCAATAATCGTCGTCGCAAAAAAGTGCCGCTCTACGATGGACTGGGAAAGCCTCTCTCCCCGGCGGCTTATGAAGTCAGGATTCCCAATAGATGTCATCTTCCGGTACGAAGGGTCTATCTCGGGCCTCTTTTAGGCTTTGATCGAAGGGGGGGTGAAGGACCCCCACTTCGGTGATGAAGGCACTGACCAGATCACCCGGGGTGACGTCGAAGGCGGGATTCCACACGGAAGCCCCGGGGGCCACCACGATCCCGTCGCCCCATCGGCGCACTTCCTCGTCTTTTCTGATCTCTATGGGAATATCGGCCCCCGTGGCGGTGTAAAAATCCACCGTGCTCCGAGGCATCGCCACGTAAAAGGGTACCCCATGGTACCGCGCCGCCACCGCCACTCCGTAGGTGCCGATCTTGTTGGCCACGTCCCCATTGGCCGCTACCCGGTCCGCTCCCACGATCACCGCCGACAGGGGAAACCGGGAAAAAAGGGCGGCGGCCATGCCGTCGCAGATGACGGTGACGTCCATCCCCTCTTGGGATAGCTCCCAGGAGGTGAGCCGGGCCCCCTGGAGCACGGGCCGGGTCTCATCGGCAAAAATTTTTAACCGCTTTCCTTGATCTCGGGCGCTGCGAAGCACCCCCAGGGCGGTACCATGCCCTCCCGTGGCTAAAGCCCCGGCGTTGCAATGCGTCAGCACCATGCCCTCGTCGGGGAGTAGGGCGGCTCCAAAGGATCCCATGGCCCGGTTGACGGCCCGGTCCTCGCGTTCCAGGCGACACGCCAGCTCTTCCAGGCGCTGGATTCGTTCCTGGCGCCCCATCCTCTCCCCCATCGCCTCCCACTGATCGCGCATGCGACCCAAGGCCCAGAAGAGGTTTACCGCCGTGGGCCTTGTCCGGGCCAATCGGGCCACCACGCGGTCCAGGTCTTCTCCCCGTTTTACCCCCAGGACCACCCCATAGGCCGCCGCCAGGCCTATGGCAGGAGCCCCCCGGAGGGCCAGAGCCTCGATGGCGGAGGCCACAGCCTCGGGGTCATCGCAGCGGATCCACTCCACCGAACCCGGAAGACGGCGCTGATCCAATATTTCCAGCCGGTCTTTTTTCCATACGAGGGGAACAATCATGGCTTTATCCCTCGCTCAAAGGCCTCGGAGGGGGGAATAGCCCGTTCCACCGCCTCGACTTGTGCCAGAGCCACGGCATCCATGAAGCGGAGCCTTAGGCGGTCCCCCGGGAACAGCTCCTCTCCTCGGACGAGGGGAGTGCCGTCTTCCCTCTCGCAGAAGGGAAATCCCCTCCTCAAGGGATGCCAGGGCGAAAGGGCTTCAAGGCGTTCTTCCATGAGATCCAGCGCCTTACCGACTCCATCCAGAGCACTTCCCAGGGCTGCTCCGTGTCGCTGGATCAGGCGATCCAAGGTCTTTTCTCCTTCTTTTAAGTAACTTCTCACCGCTCGAGACCCCCTCTGCGTCCATTGGTCCATCTGTAAAGAGGCGCGATCATGGGAGCGGGAAAGGGCCATGTGCCCCCGGCGCGCCAGAGATTCCAGGCGATCCAAGATCTCTTGTCGGTCGGGAAGGAGCTTTTCCACCGCCGCCGAGGGCGTGGGTGTCGAGGCGTCGGCCACCATGTCGCAGAGGGACAGATCCGTCTGGTGTCCGATCCCGGTCACCAGAGGCACGGGAGAGTGGCGCGCGGCCCGTACCACTTGCTCGTCGTCGAAGGGGGAAAGGTCTTCCCGGGCTCCCCCTCCGCGTACCAACATAATGGCCTCCACTCCGGGCACATGCCCCGCGCGCCGCAGGGCTCGAACCAGAGACGCGGGAGCTCCCAACCCCTGGACCAGGGCGGGCACCACAAAAAAACGGCAGGAAGGAAAGCGCTTCCCCCCTACCTTGATGACATCCTGCACCGCCGCCCCCGTGGGGGAGGTCACTAGCGCCACCACCTCCGGGAAAGGGGGCAAGGGCCTTCTGAGGCGCGGATCCAAAAGCCCCTCACGCTCCAAAAGGCGACGCAACTCCTCCCGGGCTCGACTCTGGGCCCCCGCCCCCAGGGGGATTAACCGCAAGGCATAAATCTGATAAATTCCCCGGGCTTCGTAGACGGCGATGCGCCCCTCCACCAGGACGGCATCCCCTACCCGGGGCCAAGATATCTGTCTGAAGGCGTCGCCGCGAAAGAGCACTCCCCCCAGTCGGCTTTCCCCTTCGGACAATGTAAAGTAAGTATGCCCGCTGGAGTGTCTTTTTATTTCCGACAGCTCCCCACGGACCCAAAGGTGACGCAAGAGGAGGTCTTCGGAAAACCTCTGGGAGAGATAGGCTCCCAACTCGCAGACGGAAAGGGACCGGGGCTCCACTAGGGCTCCTCGCCGGAGGGGGATTCCTGGGCCCGCACAATTTTCCCCAGTACGCCATTCACAAAGCGCCCAGAGTCTTCGGTGCCGTACTGCTTGGCGAGTTCCATGGCCTCGGAGATGGCCACCGCTAGGGGGGTCTTGCGGGCCACCACACCTTCAAAGAGGGCCAACCGCACCGCCGCTCGATCCACAGCCACCATACGCTCCGGGCGCCATCCCACCACGTGCGTCCGGATCATCTGGTCAATCTCGATCCTATGGTCCCAAGTTCCCTCCAGAAGGTCGCGGGCATACTCTTCCACGCCATCTTCTTCGTCGAAGTCCTGCAGCGCCCACAGCGACGCAGGAGTTTCTTCGGTGCGGAGGTCCAGCGCGTAGAGCAACTGCAGGGCGATCTCCCTCGATCGCCGCCGGCGCTGGGGTAACACGGCCTGTCCCAAAAACTTACCCCCCTCTTACGAGAGGCGAAGCGGCGCCCCTATTTTTAGTCTACCGGGGGCGCGGAGCCCCGCCATACCAAAGATCTATCGCCTTCCGACAAAAGATCTTCCACTTGTCCTGTCCCCGGGGGGTGAGCACCAGCCACGCGACGCCAAAGGCCCCTCCTCCGGCAATCAGGGCACCGAAGGTTCCGTCCCATCCCAGGCGCCCCACCGCCACCAGAACCCCGGCAGCCACTCCCCACGTCTCGGGGCGCCCCATCCACCGGCGCCAAGAGTGATCTTCCACTTCTCCCTCTTCCGTCCAGGATACTTCTACGACGCCGAATCCCAAGGGGGCAAGGAAAGCCCGTACATCGTCCCCCACGGCCCTCAGGGCTTCATCGGAGACCCCCCCCTCGCCGTTCGCGTACCCCAGGCGAACGGCGGCGGTCTGCCGCTCCTTCCAAAAATCTACGGCCCGGACTACGCAGCGCTCTGGGAGCATGCCCTCAAGGAGCTGGCGCACCCCTCGGCTCTCGATCCAAAGGTTGCCCCGATCGGTTTGTTGCCACCACAGGAACATCTGCCTCACCCCTTGAGCGGTTTCTGTAAGACGGCAACGGGATGGCCCGATCTACACGCCCTCATCGGCTCTGGCGCCAGAAGAAGGGCATCCTTCTTTGCTGATGCTGAGGGTGGGGCCGTCGTCTCCCGAGTTTAGGGTGCCCGCCGCCGCTCCGTCTCCCACCGTCGCCGCCGGAGCCTCCGCTTCGACGTCGTTGAGGTAGATGCTCTGGACGAAGACGTTCACGGACTTCACTCGATATCCGGTAAACTTTTCAAGATGATTTTTTACCAATTCTTGCACGTCCCACGCCAGATCGGGGATTCGGAGGCCATACTTCACCGCCACATAGGCGTCCACAAGGATTTGAGGAGGGGTTTTATCGTCCAGGGAGACGCGCATCCCTCCGCTGGTCTTTCTCCCCAGCCCAAGGGACGCCAGGGGACTGGCTCCGGCGGGACGGACGCCCTGGACGCTGCGTAGCGCTTGAGTGGCGAGCTGGAGGATCACATCTTCCGAGATGCGAACCTCTCCCCCTCGGGGCGCGGCGGATTCCTCTTTCTCCTCAGATTCCGTAAAGTCTTGATCCTCCAAAATCTCCTCTTCGCGCATCTGCAGATCTCGTTCCTTCTCTTCCATGCGGTACAACCCCCTTCTTATGTGGGCTTTCCGGTAAACCATGGCGCATCAAAGGGCGCCCGGGCATCCCGGGAGGCGTTACTTCTTGGCTCGCTCCAGATAGAGCCCCGTACGGGTGTCCACCACCACCACCTCGTCGGGGTTGATGAACATGGGCACGGTGATCGACAATCCCGTCTCCAAGGTGGCCGGCTTCCCTCCGCCGGACACCGTATCCCCTTTGAATCCAGGCTCCGTCTGCGTCACGCGGAGCTCCACGGATTTAGGAAGTTCGATCTCCATGACCCGACCTTCGTGCATGTCGATCTTCACTTCCAGGTTTTCCGTGAGGTACGACGCCATGTCCCCCAGGATCTCCGGGGAAAGGGACAGCTGATCATAGCTCTCCAGGTCCATAAAGACAAACAGATCCCCCTCACGATAGAGAAACTGGGCGGGTTTCTGGTCAAAGATGATGCGCTCGAAGCGCTCTCCCGACCGGAATGACGTTTCCACGATGGATCCTGTCAAGAGGTTTTTCGCCTTGGTTTTCACCGTAGCTCCGCCGCGACCCATTTTATGGTGCTGGTAATCAAGAATCTCCCAAATCCCGTCCTGCCATCGGACCTTAAGCCCCACAAAAAAATCGCTGGTATCGACAATCTGCCCCATAAACTCCCATCCTCCTAAACCGTCGGAATCAACCGATCGATTATAGCAGCCCCTCCACCCCTCTGACCACCGTCGTACCCCTTACGTCGCAAATTCGCTTTGGCGCGTCGTGGAAAACCGACGATCAGGGGATCAAAAAACCGACCCCGAAGGAGCTTTTGCGGCGGTTCTACCTAACGATCCCCGCAGACACCGACGGCTCTCCCCCCGCCGTAGCTCAATTATTTGTCCCCCTCACGGATTTCTCCGATGGGCGGTGGGGGCGAAAAGTTCATCGCTTTCCACCGGAGCATTGGGAATGTCCAGGATGTAAGGAATCACGATCATGGCCACCTCGGATTTTTTATGACTCTTGCTCTCCCATCGGAAGATCTCCCCCAGAAGGGGAAGATTGCCCAGAACGGGGAAGGAGGTCTTTTGGGTCGACGTCACTTCCTGGAATAGTCCCCCCACCACAAAGGGCTCCCCATTTCGGACTCGAACGTTGGTCGTCACCGACCGCGTGCTGGTGGCGGGGGTATCCCCGTTGGAGAAATCCAATGTGCCGGTGGATAGGGTCATCTCCAAGTTTACCAACCCGTCTCGACCGATCCGGGGGGTGATGTCCATCTTGGGTCCCGCTGTGGCGGTGGAGTATACCGGGTTGTCGTCCTTGTACGAGGAGATATAGGGCACCGAGGTGGTGAGGTCTATGGTGGCTTTCATGCCGTCCACGGTCACCACCGAGGGGCGGGCCAGATTTTTCCCTTGACCGTCAGTCTGCAGGGCATTAAGGCCTGCGTCCAAAAGGCGCAGAGCTCCCTGGGATAGGTCTTCGGGATCGAGGCCGTCCAAGATCTGGCGCTCCGGATCGTACTTAGGGGGCTTATTGGTGTCCAGGTATCCGATGCTCATGCCCCCCTGGCCATAGGTCACGTACCAGTGCTTGTAGACGTGGGCGATGACGCTCTGGAGCTTGTCTTCGTTCCCGTGACTCACCTCGAAGATCCGGGCCTGAATCATGACCTGGCGCCCGGGATGATCGATGCGCTCCAAGGTCTGGGCCACCTCGTTCAGGATGTCCTCCCCAGCGGTGACATAGATCTCCCGGAGTCGAGCATCCACGGTGACCTTATCCACTCGCACCAATCCTTGTAGAAGGGGTACCACGTCCTCCGGTTTGGCATAGGCGACACGAAACACTCGGGTGCTCTCTTTCCCCAGGGCCCGGGCCAACTGGCCGCTTTTTCCCAGGATCAAGGAGTTCCCCATGTACGCATACTGCACGTCATACATGCGCATGAGGTAGGCGAAGGCCTCCCGCATGGGGACGTCTTTCAGGCTCACCGTCACCGCAGCCGAAGGGAAGGAAGGATCGCAGATGATGTTGAGCCCCAACATCTTTCCCAACATAAAAAAGACTTGTTTTAGGTCTTCTTCTCGTAGCTCTAGCGTCACCGGCTTGTTGCTATAGAGCGGATCTCCGCCCCGGGCTACCGCTGGGACTCCTGAGGGCGTGGCGGGCCCCACAGTGAGAGGTTTCGTGGCGGGCTTAACCTCCAAAAAGATTTCAAGCTGGTTGGCCGGAGCCACTCCCTTAGCCTGGCGCACCCGAAGGGGATGGTTCGTTTCAAAGACAAGGGCCATCCCTCGCTCCTGCTGCTCCATGCGCACCTTTTTCACCAAAGGCACGTCGTCGTAGGCCCTTTCCCAAGTCCCGGAAGGGATGGAAAGCTTTGGGAAAAAGAGCTCCACCTCGTCGGGGTCCTCTCGCTGCAACACGGGAAGGGGTAATGAGGATCCCTTAATGTGACACAGCACCGCTTTATCCCCAAGCTGCTGGATTTCCACCCCCCCCACCACGGGCAACAAGGGGCCTCCTTCCGCCCCCCAAGCGAAAGCTAGCACCCCTAGGAGTAGGGCCAAGCCCCCTCCGAAGCCCCAGCCCTTCCTCGGGGCCGCCACGCCAGTGCCCCGGGTCGCGCCAACAAAACGCCGGACAGTCATCGGGGATCGATGACTATTTCCATGCGCTTGCGCATCCATACGACCACCACCCTGTCTTTCGAGATTTTAAGAATTCGTCCGTGCCCCTTGTCGAACTTCATCCCTTCCGTCACGATGATGCCCGTTCCTTCCGTCTCGATATCCATCACCGCCGCTCTTCGGTCTTCCAGGATCATGATGGACCGGACCGTCATGAGAGGTGGTAGGGCCTCCGCCACGGGCACCAGATCGCTGGCGGCGGTCTCCCCTACGTTGGGGCGGTAAGGTTGGCGGTGGGTGGCCTCCATGATGGTCACCGTGTCCTTGCCCCCCGTGCGCAAAGTCATCACGCCATCGAAGACCCGCAGGAGCTCCTCGACTCTTCCCTGCTCCCCTATGGTGTTCACGGGAGGGGCAAACAAGGGAACGGGGTCTTCTAGCTCCACCATCATGTCGTGCCCAGATTTAATCTGCCACGCCGCTCCTGCCAGGAGAAGCAACACCAAACCATACCGCATTACCTGAGACAGGACGGTATCGCCGCTCCCCAGGCGCCCCCAAAGGGCGTCCAGGGCTTCTCCCCACGTTTCTTGGGCGCTCATCAGCTTTCTCCTCCCGCCCGCCGGGGCGACAGACCAATGAGGGTCTCCAGGACGGTATTGGCTTGCACATCTCCCTTTCGATCCATGTTAAAATTGATAGTGCTCATGCGCACCAAGGAAGAGAGGGCGCGCCACTCCGCCAGGGCGCGCATCACCTTGTAGTAGGGCCCTCGGAACTGAACGGCTACGGAGATCTTCCCCTCCGGAGAAACTCCGGCAGTAGTCATGCTGATCTTTTCCAATCCCTCTTGGGTTAGCACCTGCTCCACCGCCGACAGAAAGGCCACCTGATCCCCTGGAAAGCCCACCTGGGACTTTTCCAGCGAAGCCAAGGTTTTTTTGTAGAGCTGGATCAAGGCTGCGTTCGTCTCCGAGGAATGGCGGTACTGCACCTCCTGCCTCTGAAGCTCCCTCTGCCGATCAATATTTTCTTGGAGCTTCCAACGTAGCACCGTGGTGCCCCCTAGCCCTCCACCTACCGTCAACAGTAGCGCCAATCCCAGTACTATCCGTTTAGTACCCATGACTTTCCGGCCTCCTCAACGGGGTGTGATCAGCGCCGTTAGGTCGCGGAGCTTGCAGGTCATGGTGAATCTCACCGTGCGCTTTAATCCCTCGCCGCTTTGAGATATCACCGGCACTAAGACTTCGGCTACCACGGCGGCGTTAGCCAGCGCGTTGCTGAATATGACCACATCGCCTTCGGAAAAACCCAAGCCCGTGAGAGTGGCGGCCCCGGCCACGACATCGACTCGTTCAATCCACACCGTACCGGGTAGAGCCCCTTCCATGGCCCCCAAGAGCTCCAGGGCGGTTAGCTCCTCCTTGACCAAGTCCCGGGCCCCTTCGTAGAAGGCGATTTCCTGCTGGAGATCCTGGACGGTGCGGGCCAGCTTGCCGTCCTGGGCTTGCAGTGCCGCGACGCTGCTTTCCAGATCCATCAAAGACAGAGACAGGGCGTGGAGCCGAAAGGCCTGATAGCCCGCCACGCCGCCGCTAGAAAGCATCATCAAAAGGAGCGCCAGGAAAAAGAGTATCTTGCCTCGGTCCACCGCGTAACGCTTCTGAGTCTGGCGGTACTGAGGAGGGCGCAGGTCAAAACGGATCGTCATGGCTCGCCTCCCACCAAAAGCCCCAACGCTCCTTCCCACTCCCCTCCGGAGGGAGGATTGGAAATGCCCCACTGGTCCCACATCGCCACCGCTTGTACCGCCACGTCGGGCATGATGGAGCGGATTTCTTCGTCAAGGCCGGGTTCCCGGGAAAACTCCCCCCCCAGGAGGACGGTATCGACGGAAAGTTCCCGGAACTGATTTCGCACGAAGGCCGCCGTGGATCCCGCCTCCCGGCCGATGGTACGCACCATCTCCTCCCGGTCTCCCCCGGCTCCGAAGCCCACCAAAAGGGTTCGAAAGAGCAAGCCGCTGGAGCGATAGGCCACCATAATCTGAGTGCTTTGCTTCTCCGGGAGCACCAAGAGAGCTCCCGATTTGAAAGAAGGCATGGGGCCTAGGAGCGACCGAAAAATACCCACCAGTATGGGTTCTGCCCCCCCCACAGAAAAGCCACCTTTGACGACGATGTCCATCACCGTTTCGACCATACGAAGGCGGGCCGCCGCCACGAGAACTTTCATCTTCTCTGCATCTTCGCCTCCGGGAACCTCCAGGGGGCACACGTCGTACACCGCTTCTCCCGCAGGGAAAGGGAAGTACTTGTCAAAATCCCACTGTAGCGCATCTCGTGCTTCTTCTGCGCCCATCCTAGGCATGTCCACCACCCGGAGCATAACATCTCGGGCGGGCAACGAGATGCTGACGGGAACTTTCAGGAACGACCCATCCATCTCCTGCCGAAGTTTTTCCAGCAGAGGCACCGCCCGGTTTGCATCGGGCAACATCCCCTGTTGCAAAAAGGGATGGGGGGTCGTTACGGCCTTAGCCTGGGTCAGCTTAAAGTGCCCCGTTGTTCCGTCCAGGGCCAAATATCTCAGGCCATCGCTAACCAGGGAAAGGGATGCGCGAGCCGTATTCTTCCGCCACAGCGCCAAAGGCTTTCACCTTCCTTCGGGGGATACGAAGAATTTTACTGCGGGAGGGAGAAACCCCCTCGGCTCCATCTTAGCACAGAAAAGAGATCTCACAAAAAGCACTTTTCCCCCCCGCAGATATGGGGCGATCTGACCAATAAACTGCCAAATTGGCTTGACGAAAAGCATAGCTCACCCCTCCACCGGGAACCTCGGCGACCTAAAAAGAGCCGCCCGGAAAGGGGCTTCGCAACGCCGTTAGCGGATGAGGCTCTCTCACGAGGATAAATAGCAACGCCCCCGAGTTTAAATACCCTCCCTGGCGCGCGAAGTCGTGATCTTAGGTATCGCAAAAGGGCCTCCGGCAAATACCTTCCCGAGGCCCCCTTGGGGAAAGACTAGATGGCGCCTCCAGTCACGGAAAGCACCTATTCGTTCATGATTTCTTTTTCTTTTTCTTCTAGAACCGAATCGATCTGCTTGATTACCGCATCCGTGGAGTCTTGGAGTTCCTTCTGATACTTGTGTAGAGCGTCTTCCGTGATCTTGGCGTCCTTTTCCATCTTTTTGAAAGTTTCGTTCCCGTCCCGTCTCAGGTTGCGCACCGCCACCTTGGCCTCTTCGGCGTACTTGCGGACCAACTTGGTCAGGTCCACCCGACGCTCCCGGGTCAGCTCCGGAAGGCGGAGGCGGATGTTTTCGCCATCGTTTTGCGGAGTGATCCCCAGGGGGGAGGCGAGAAGGGCCTTTTCGATGGCCTTGAGCGCCGCCTTCTCCCAGGGAGAGATGAGAATCTGTCGAGGCTCGGGCACTTGGACGGTGCCGAGCTGCTTGATAGGGGTCTGAGCCCCATAGTAGTCGACTTTGATGTCTTCCACCAGGGCGGGATGGGCGCGACCGGTACGAACCCCGAGACACTCGACGCGCAGATGCTCCACGGTCTTTTCCATACGATCTCTGATCTGCTTCAACTCTTGGGCAGGCATGTCGTCTCCTCCTCTCCAGCGTAGACCCTAGTCCCCAGGCACTCGTTTTCCACCAGAAGTCTCCTCAAGTTGCCACAATGCAAGATGTTGAAGACTACGGTGGGGATGCGGTTTTCCATGCACAGGGAAAACGCCGCCGCGTCCATGACCCCGATGCGACGCCTCAATGCCTCCGCGTAGGTGATGGTCGAGAAAAAGGCGGCGTCGGGGTGGATCCGAGGGTCCCTCTCATATATACCATCGACCTTCGTAGCTTTCAACAGGCAATCAGCGTGGATCTCCGCCGCTCGGAGAGCCGCCGCCGTATCGGTGGAAAAGTAGGGAGATCCTGTCCCGGCGGCAAAAATCACCACCCGCCCCTTTTCCAGGTGACGCACCGCCCGGCGGCGGATGAAAGGCTCCGCTACTTCACGCATCTCGATGGCCGTCTGGACCCGGCACGGCATTCCCGCCCTCTCCAAGGAATCCTGAAAGGCCAGAGCGTTGATGACGGTGGCCAACATTCCCATGTTATCCGCCTGGGCCCGTTCAATGCCCTTTGGTGAGGCTTGGGCTCCCCGGAAGATGTTGCCCCCCCCCACCACCATGGCGATCTCTACCCCGCTTCGAGCCACGTCGGCCACTTCTTCCGCCAGGGCGTCCACAGTGGGAAAGTCCAGTCCAAAGCGTTCTCCCCCCGCCAAGACCTCTCCCGAAAGTTTGAGCAGCACCCGACGCCACATCCCCATGGGACCTACCTCCTCGTCGTACGCCATTTTTTCAAAAAAAAACCGGCGAGGATTTTTCCCTCGCCGGAGAAAGACTCAATCTACTGCCCGATGGAATATCGGCTGAAGCGTCGAACGACGATGTTTTCCCCCATTTTGGCGATCTGGTCCACCACGAGGTCTTTGATCTTCCGGTCGGTGTCGCGGATGTAGGCTTGCTCCAGGAGGCAGCTCTCATCGTAGAATTTCTTCACACGTCCGTCAGCGATCTTGTCCTGGATCTGGGGAGGCTTGCCCTCTTCTTCCGCCTGTTTGCGATAAATTTCCCGCTCTCGTTCCACTTCACCGGCGGGCACCTCTTCCGGAGACAGGTAAAGAGGGTTCGCCGCCGCAATGTGCATGGCGATCTCGTGGCCGAGCTGACGGAACTCGTCGGTGCGAGCCACAAAGTCCGTCTCGCAGTTGAGCTCTACCAGCGTGCCGATTTTGCCGTTGGTGTGGATGTAGCTGAAAACCATTCCCTGGGAAGCTTCTCGCCCGGCCTTCTTGGCGGCCTTGGCCAAGCCCTTTTCCCGGAGGTAATCCACGGCCTTTTCCACATCGTTATGGCACTCTTCCAGGGCTTTTTTGCAATCCAGCACCCCCGCGCCCGTCCGGGCACGGAGTTCTTTGACCATTTCCATTTCCCCCGCCATGATCTGCTAGGCCTCCTTCCAGCCTTTTCGCTCTTCCAAACCCTTTACCGCCAGGGTTTCGCCCTCGTCGCCGTAGGCGTCGTGGAGCTTTTCCCGCACCTCAATCGCTTCAGGAGTCTCCGCCAAGGGGGCGATCCCGCCGGGAGTCTCCGGAACGCTCACTCCTTCCACTTCTTCTGTAGCAGCCTTCTCTTTAGCCGTCAGGGGAGCGTCGGAGCCCTGGTTGCCCTCGATGACCGCGTCCGCCATGGCTCCCACCATAAGTTTGATGGCTCGAATGGCGTCATCGTTGCCGGGGATGGGGTAATCGATGACCTCGGGGTCGCAGTTCGTGTCTACGATGGCCACCACGGGAATGCCCAACTTACGGGCTTCCATCACGGCGATATCCTCCCGCCGGGGGTCCACCACAAAGAGGGCGTCGGGAACGTCTTTCATGTCCCGGATGCCCACGAGATATTTCTCCAGCTTGGATAGTTCCTTGCGGAGCTCCAGGGCTTCTTTTTTGGGGTAAAGGTCAAGCGTGCCGCTCTCCTGGAGAGACTGGAGTTCAACCATACGGAGCACCCGTCGACGGATGGTCTGGAAGTTCGTGAGCATACCGCCGAGCCAACGCTGGTTGACGTAGTATCCCCCGCTACGCAGGGCCTCGTCTCGTACGGTCTCCTGGGCTTGACGCTTGGTACCGACGAAGAGCACGCTCCCTCCCCCGGACGAGACCTCCCGCAGAAAATCGTAGGCTTTTTCGAGTCCCTTCACGGTCTTTTGGAGGTCGATGATGTAAACTCCGTTACGCTCCGTGAATATGAAGGGCTTCATCTTCGGGTTCCAACGCCGGGTCTGGTGCCCGAAGTGCACCCCGCACTCGAGCAACTGCTTCATGGAAACAATGGCCATTTCTTTTCCTCCTCTCGGTTTTGTCCCTCCGCGGCCATCCACCGCCTCCGGATCCCTTCAGGGCACCGCCGGAGACGTCCCTCCGCGTGTGAATTGCGGACCAAAAGCGATTGTATCACAAAATATTGTTGACCCGCAAGCGCTCCGTCGCTAAGATGGTTTGGGATGCCTCCGTCACCGATGGGGGCAGGGTCGACGGGACGCCTTCCCTTCGCCAAGATCATGGGAAGCCCCCCCGCGCTTTCCCGCCAAAGGAGGCCTGTGTATGGAGCGCACTTCGCGGGTCCAGGAGATTGATTCCCTGACGCCGGAAAAGAAGGCCATGATTAACCGTCTCCGACGGGTAGAAGGGCAACTCCGGGGAATCCAACGGATGATCGAGGAAAACTCTCCCTGCGGCCCCATACTGGTCCAACTCTCCGCCGCCCGTCGGGCCATGCACCAGGCGTGCATAGAGGTCTTAAAAGGTCACCTGAAGGGGTGCCTTACCCGGGGACAAGCTCCTGACCCTAAGGAGCTGGAGCAATTGATCGGGGCCCTTTTGGAGCTCGCCCCGGCAGGGGACCAGAACCTTTCCGAAAAACATGAATGATGATGGATTCTACCGAAACATCGGCCTCTCCTAGGGAGGGTCTTGAAGCCCTCCGGAAGGGGACCCTTCGGATCGCACAGAAGTCCCGGGGATCTTTTGAAACCACGGGGGCAGGGGTAGTTTGGAGGAGTTTCGCGAGGTAAAAAAACGGGGGGGCTTCAAGCCCCCCCTAGTCATGTCCCTTCACGCATCGACCCCCCGAGGGGATCCCAGCGCCCCCGTGGCACCCAAAGCGATCCGCGTACCGTTGCTTCCTTCCGGACCTAGCGGGGTTGGCGGTTCTTTGCCGCACGGGACTGGAAGCCCCTCGGGGGATCGTTGAAAAAAATGGCGGAGAGGGCGGGATTTGAACCCGCGAGGCAGGTTTGAGCCCGCCTACTCGCTCTCCAGGCGAGCGCCTTCGACCACTCAGCCACCTCTCCGCTACGAGAAACGCCCCGGACGGGCCCTGGAAGTTTAGGTCTGGCGGAGAGGGTGGGATTCGAACCCACGAGACGGTTACGAGCCGCCTAGACGATTTCGAGTCGCCCCCCTTCGACCACTCGGGCACCCCTCCTCGCCGCTTCCCGCCCCTTCAAGGGCGCGACCGAACAAAGGGCATTATACACGCTCCATCGCTTCCGTCAACCCCCTCGGGCGGCGACTCCGGGCCCGCACCGTGGAGAAAAACTGGTCGATAAGGGCCTGGCACTCCCCCGATCGAAGGCCCCGGCGAACGAGGCAACGGTGAGGAAGCCTTCCATCCTTCCCGAGGTCGTAAAGGCTTCCCCAGGCGCCGAAGCGGGGGTCGGCGGCCCCGAAAACAACCCGATCCACCCGGGAGGCGATGAGTGCCCCGGCGCACATGACGCAGGGCTCCAGGGTGACGTAGACCGTGCACCCGTCCAGACGCCACGTCTGCCGCCGGTCGGCGGCTCGGCGCAGGGCCAGGATTTCTGCGTGGGCGGTGGGATCTTGTGAGGTTTCTCGGGCATTTCGCCCTCGGGATAAGAGCTTCCCCCCGTAAAAAACCACAGCCCCCACGGGGGGCTCTCCTTCTTCCAGGGCCCTTCGGGCCTCTTCCAGGGCCAGCGCCATGCCCTCTTCGTCCTTGAGTTCGACCGACGGGAAGCTAGACATGGGGGATGTTGCGCCCCACAAAAATTTCGTACATCTCTCGTTTTAACGCTTGTTTTATCTGTTTTTTCTCCCGGGGTAAAAGATCTTTTTTCCCCCCTTCGAAGAGATAATTATCTAGATCGAATTCCCTTAAGGCCATTTTTGTATGAAATATATTTTCCTGGTAAACGTTTACGTCGATCATTTGGTATCGATCTCTTGTTTCGCTAGAGATGTAGTTTTGAATAGAATTTATTTTGTGATCTATAAAAATCTTTTCACCATCCACCGCCCTGGTGAATCCTCTTACACGGTAGTCGATGATGGCAATGTCGGGGTCAAAGGCGTGGATGAGGTAATTCAGGGCTTTGAGCGGAGAAATGCGGCCGCAGGTCGACACGTCCACGTCCGCTCGGAAGGTGCTGACTCCCTTGTGGGGATGGCTCTCAGGGTAGGTGTGGACGGTGATGTGACTCTTGTCCAAGTGGGCCACCACGGCTTCGGGGAGGGGACCGGGGCTTTCTCCTTCTTGGTCTTCTCCCCCTTCTTGGTCATGGTCGCCTTTTTCCGTCTCTTCCATTTTTTCCTCGGAGATGAGCATGGTAACGCTGGCTCCTTGGGGGTCGTAATCTTGGCTGGCGATGTTGAGCACCTGGGCTCCTACGATGTGACTCACCTCCATCAGGATGGAGGTGAGTCGCTCCGCGTTGTACTCTTCGTCGATGTACGCGATGTAATCGCGACGGTGCTGAGGGGTCTTGGCGTAGCAGATGTCATACATGTTAAAACTTAAGGTCTTGGTTAGGTTGTTGAAACCATAGAGTTTCATTTTTTTTACCTTTTTCACTGGCTTGATTTCCAAAACCGTCTCATCCTCCTTTCGGCACCCGAACCACCAGCTCCGGGCCCCTAGGGCATCTGGCGCTCGATCACCCGCACCAGGTCTTCCACGGCAGTTTTCCCCAATACCCAGGTCTTGCAGACGTTGTCTTTGTCAATCAACACCATGTAAGGGACTTCGTCCACCTTGTACTCCAGCGTGGCGGAGCCGTAGTCGTCAATGCAAGCCACCGTCGCTCCCAGCCCTGCCTTGATGGCATCCCAAGAGGCGTCCCCGTATTTGGCCCGCATCTGTCCATCGTCGTAAGCGGGGGCGATGGACAGGATCGAAAGGTCCTCCTCCGAGAACCGGGCGCGCAACTCGGGAAGAGCCTTGATTTCATCCAGGCACTCCGGGCAAGTGGCGCTCCAAAACACCAAAAGGGTCAGGGTCCCCGGGGCGAGGTCCCGGATCCGGGCCGCCCGCTGCTCTTGAGGGAGGAAAAGGCTGGAATTGGGCAGCTTGTCCCCTACCTTCACCGCCATGCCCACGTAGTCCACCCGCTGCTCCGTGGGACACACCCGTTCTAAGGCCCCGGCCTCACCGCTTGCCCCCAGGGCCCAAAGAAAAACCAAAAGTCTCACCATCCACCGCACCGTGCCCCATCCCCTTTCGATTTTTTTAGCCCCTATACATTGGTGTCGCTACCCGTCGCGGCAACAATCGATGAAAGCCTGGACCAATCGGGACAAGCCCTTCTTCGAATTCAACGGCGGGACGACATCGCTTCGAAGTCCCACCCCCACGCCCCCCGGCAGGGCCTGGGGGAGGGGAATTCGTCCTTCCCGGCTCCGGGGAGGGAGGGAAGCGCCCTTTTCCCCTGGGCCCGTGAAGGCCCAAAACATGGACCACAGGGTAAAGGCCTCTTCGATGAGCCGATGGGACATCTCCTCCTGACCCTCGGCCTGGCGCTTGTTGGCCACTTCGAGGAGGCGCATGGCCGTAGCCAATAGGTGTTTGGAGATGCACCACCCCTCGCCGTAACCCTCGCGCACCACTTGCTTCATGAGATCTCGCCTTAAGTTTCGAATGTCCGGCAGGGCTTCGACGAAAAAGGGATCTCCGGTGCGGGCGAAGCTACACGCCAGATGCTCCTCAATGGAGATGAGGTTCATCAGGGCAAAGGAAAGGTCTTCCCCCGAAGAAAGATCGGAAAAACCCTGGGTTCGCAGGGCTTGCTCCAGGCGCTCCTGCCAGATCTTGCCGCCTTCGATCCCCGAAAGCTCTTCGGAGGCCGGAAGTCCTTCGGAAGGGTGCGGATCCTGTACCGTGGTCGTCATATCTCCTAACCTTTCTGCGTCCATGGTGCGTCAGACGCCTCTCCAGTATCCCACCAAAGCGGGTACCGCACAAACTAAGGCCATGGCCACCGCCGACACCGCCACGGTCTGAAAGGGGAAAAGGGTCCTTCCGAAGGCCCTCTTCTGGGCCTTGCTCAGCAGGATGGCCACGAAGAGCACCAGGGCGCCGAACCACGCCCAGGCCGCCAGAGGAGAAAAGATCAGAAGAAAAAGAAGCCGTTGCCAGGTCACCCCGTTGCCAGGAATCATGATCATGTTATTGAAAAACACCATAAGCGCCGTGAAGACCACAGGACGATAGGGGAAACGATAACGGCGCAGGGCGTAATGCATCCACAGCGCCGCCACTGCCGAAAGCCCCCCCGTCAGCGCCCCCACCACCTCCAATCTCAAACCGAAGTACTTGGCAAGGAGAAGTCCCACTCCTGCCGTGACAAAACACAGCGGGCAAGAAGCTTCGGCGGCCTTTGCCCCCAGCGCTCCCGCCGCCACCGCCGTCCCCGCACTCCAGGGCACGATTCTCCTCATGGATCCTTGCGCTCCCATCTCCTCGAACGAGGCGTCATCTCCCCCCATAGTGAAGGCCTTCACCGCCTTTGTCATCCGCCTACTGGCCTAATTTATCCTGAAAGCGCAAGGCTAAGACCAGCCTCCCGAGGGGGGCTGGCCTTAGGTACTCTCCCTAGCTCCCCGACATTCCCCCGTCGGGGGTATAACAGATCACTCGAGGTCCGCTGTGGCGTTGGAACCGTCCCAGTGGAGCGTCACCCGGGAGATGTCGCAAAGATTGAGCCCGGTCCACTCCAGGGCGTTGCCGTCGGTGTCTTCGATGCGCAGATCCCACTGACAATGATCAAAGCCGGAAAACTTGACGGTGACGCTCTCCCCCGACGCCAGAGTGTCCACCCCCAAGATGTCTTCCTGCCAGTTGTTCTCGCTGGAGGGAGAGCAGTACACCGCATTGATGACCACGCCGGTGTCGTTTACCAACGTAAAATCCTGAGTTCCCGCCCAAGCCAACCCGGCCCATGCCAATAGGGCCACCAAAACCACTCCACACGCCAACTTCTTCAACCGCAACATCCTCCTTTTGAGGAAAAAATATGTGACGTCCCGTATTATAGCACCCCGGGGCAAAAACGGTGAAGCCCCCCATCGAGATGTCCCCACAGGCCGTCGTTTCCCGGGGGCATAGGAGGCTGACGCGCCTTCGATGGTCTCTCCGGGCTCCTTCATTTCTATGATTCGCGCCCCCCTAGTCGTGGGTCCCCTCTTCTGGACAAATCGCCCTCGCCTCTTCGGGGGGAGGCGCAAGGTAGATCAGGGCGAAGGGGAGGCCTCGCGGTGCAACAGGGCCACGGATTCCACGTGCGCCGTCTGAGGGAAGAGATCGAAGGGCGTGACACGAGATAGTTTATATCCCTCTTGGCGCAAAACGCCCACGTCTCGGGCAAGGGTGGCGGGGTTGCAGGACACGTAGACCAGGGTCTTTGAGGCCAGGGCCCCTAGGCGATGCAACACCTCTTCTTCGCACCCCGTCCGGGGAGGATCCATCACCACCACGTCGGGGCGCTCTCCGGGGTCTGCCAGATAGGCCTTGACGTCGGCGCACACGGTGCGGACCTGGCGGAACCCCGCCCTCCCCAAGTTGTGGCGCGAGCTTTCCACCGAGGCCACCCAGGACTCCACCGCCGTCACCTCGCCCCCCAGGCGGGCCAGAAAGGTCGTCAGGCTTCCCACTCCCGCATAGAGCTCCAAGGTGCGGGAGGGGTTGGCGGCTTTCACCAGATCGGCCACGTGGGAGAAGAGCCCCTCGGCCTGAGTAGGGTTGACCTGGAAAAAGGAGGTCACGTCATAGGTGTAAGAAAAGTCTCCGAGGCGCTCTGAGAGGAACGACTCTCCCCCCACGATCTCCGTCGTTCCTCCCCAAATGGTATTGCCCGGGGCTCCGTGGATATGCACCGCCAGGGTATATCGTTTGGCGGCGGATCGCACGACGGGAAGGATTTTTTCCCTAAGCCAGCGCTCTTGCGGCGATGAGAGGGGAGCCCGCACCACCAACACGCACGCCACGTGATCCGTGCGAATTCCCCCCCGTAACACCAGGTGGCGCAGGTCTCCGGAGTGTTTTTTTTCGTCGTACCCCGTCAGGGCACCTTTTTCCAGCAGGGGGCGCAGGGAGATAAAAAGGCCTTCCAGGCGAGGGTCGACCACCGGACATTGGCGAAGGGGTACGATGCGATGGCTTCCTTCACGGTAGAATCCCAGCCGGAGCCCCCCCGAAGGGTGAAAGACGGCGGGGAAGGCCGCCTTGTTCCGGTATCCCCAGAGGACAGAGCTTGGACGACAGGCTTCAAACCCTGTCTCGGGAACTCCTCCCCCAAGGCGTGTCAGGGCGTCTTGCACCAGGGCGCCCTTAAGCTCTGTCTGGAGGATCTCGTCCGCATGCTGGATCTGACACCCTCCGCAGGCGCCAAACCAGGGACACGGGGGAGATACTCGCCTAGGATGGGGCCCTAAGATTTCCTGGAGATGACCCAAGGCGTACTGGCGCTTGGCTTCTACCACTGCCACTCGGACCCGTTCTCCCGGGAGTCCTTGGGGCACAAAGAGCACGAAGCCTTCGTCGGTGCGGGCAATCCCCTCTCCTCGGCTGTTAATGCCCGATATAGTTACTTCCGCTGCTTCGCCCCGCGCCAAAGGTTTCCCCATTCCCATCCCTCTTCTCATTATTGGATTAGCCATCCCACACCCCGGAGTCCTGGGCCTCCGTCGGACGATTCTAGCATGGCTCCTCTCTTGTGTGCCGAAGATTTTCCCATCGTCCCCTCGCGCGGACTCCGACGAGGAGGTTTGAGTCGCCAGAAAGAAGTCAAAGGGGTGGTCTCATGTTACAATCAACTTACACCTCCGGACTTCGCCCCACGCCCCGCCCTAGGTCCACTCCGAAGGTTTTGTGAAGACGGGGCGAAGAGCCAGGGTGGACCGCAGCCTTCGAGGTCCTATGAAGGACTGCCCTCGCGATTTTCAAGCTCCGGCGTCCCGGGGCGTCGAAAGTCCTACCGCCGGGCCTCGAGGCGAAAGAGCGATAGAATCGTGCGCCAGACGAGGGGCATTCTTTGCGTCCTCAGGAAGCTCTCCCCGAGAGGGCGTTTCACCATACCACTCCAAACGAGGTGAGTTCCGTGGCGACAGACGAAGGAGAGAGTTCCAGACACCGATTATCTCTCGTGCTGGCGGATATCGTGGCCATGATCATTTTTTCCACCGCCCTCTGCATGGTCATCGAGATCTTCATCGCGGGGCTCTCGTTCTGGCAATCCGTAAGTGCCCGCGTGGCGGCGATTCCTGTAAATCTCGTCACCGGAAGGCCCTACGGGATCTTCCGGGACAAGCTATTCCAGATCCTCCACATCGACAGAGTCAATTCATGGAAATTGATTTTGGGGGATACCTTGGCCTTCGTGGCCTTTCAAGTTCCCCTCTACGTCGTCGTCTTGCTCCTGGCGGAGGCCTCGTGGCGACAGATCGCCATTTCCTCCGCCTCCATCACGTTGATTTTTTCCCTGGCAGGGCGGCCGTACGGCATGTTCCTCGATTTTTGCCGACGAATCGTCTCGGGATTTGGGAGTTGATCGCCCCCACTCCGAGACCGCCTAGGATCCCCAGGCCGTCTGTGGGGCGGTCTCAGAGAAAGCGCAAAGCGCGGAACCGGCAGAGGGGTCCCGCGCTTTGCGCTTTTAACAAATCCAGACTACTTCACCAAGGCGTACCCTTCGTCAAAGGCCCGGCCGTTCAGCTCCTCCGTTCCCTTGGGTACCCGGGCGAGGATGGCTTTACGGATGGATTCGGGCTTCATGATGCCCTTTTTCTCCAACGCCCCGGCGGCGGCCCCCAGGGCTACCATGTTCACCACGATCTCTTTCCCGATCTTCTCCCGAGCCGTACGAACGATGGGAAGGTGAAACACATCGGCGTCCACATCGGGGATCTCTTCGATGAAGAAGTCATCGATGATTACCACGCTGCCGGGCTTGCTGTCTTTGACGTATTCGTCGCAGGACTTTTGGGTGAGGATCACCTGCAGGTCCAGGGCCGTGGCCTTGGGGTAGTCGATGGAGCCCTTGGAAATAACTACTTCAGATTTGGATGACCCCCCCCGGGCCTCTGGGCCGTAAGACTGGCTCTGGACCGCCGCCAGCCCTTCGTGTAGTACCGCCGCTTCTCCCAGGATCACCGCTGCCAAAATGACCCCCTGACCGCCGGACCCTGCCAGACGGATTTCGTAACGATCGCTCATGGCCCTACCCCCTCACGCGCTCACAGAGCTTCCGGTACTCGTCCGTGTACTCAGGAATATCCCGATTAACGAACTCTCCAATGACGATCTTACCCTTCAGATCCTCCGGAGACATGGCATCGGCCTTGGCTTTGGGCACACTGGCGTCTTTGAAAAATACGAGGTTATCCACGGGCTGACTGCGCTTGTTTTTACGGCCAAACTGGGTGTGACAGTGGGTCATCACTTCCACCACAGAAAAGCCCTTATGCTGAATGGCCTTTTTGATGTACTGTTCGGCCATGACGGGCTGGGCAATGGTGGCCCGGGCTACGTAAGAGGCCCCCGCCCCTTCGGCCAGCTTACAGATGTCAAAGGGAGGCTCAATGGCCCCATAGGGGGCGGTGGTGGCTCGGGCTCCCTGAGGGGTTGTGGGGGACGCTTGACCTCCGGTCATGCCGTAGATGTTGTTATTCATGATGATGGCGGTGATGCCGATGTTTCGTCGGCAGGCGTGGATGAAGTGGTTCCCCCCGATGGCGGAACAGTCCCCGTCGCCCATGACGTCGATGACGGTGAGTTCCGGTTTGGCCATTTTGATCCCCGTGGCGTACGCCAAGGATCGCCCGTGGGTGGTGTGCACCGTGCAGGCATCGATGTAGCCCGGCATGCGGCTGGAGCAACCTATTCCCGAAGCGATGACCGTTTCTTCGGGTTTTTTCTCCAGATCAACCAGGGCCCGGAGAAGGGCGTGCAGGATGACGCCGTGACCGCAGCCAGGACACCAGATGTGGGGGAAAAATCGCGTACGGAGCCACTTGGATACTTGTTCGCGGGGCATAGCTACGCCACCTCCTCGATCTTCGCAAGAATGGCGGAAGGCTTGAAAAGTTCCCCATTTACCAGGGACTGCCCCAGGACTCGGGCCCTCCCCGCCACGGCCCTCTCCACTTCCAGCACCATCTGGCCACAGTTAAGCTCCGGCACCAGAACGCTATGGGCCTTAGCCGCCAAGGCTCCTACTTCCTTGTCCGGGAAGGGCCACAGGGTGATGGGGCGGAAGAACCCGGCCTTGATGCCCTTTTCGCGAGCTTGGCGCACCGCCCGCAGGGCGCTTCGGGCAGGAGAACCGTAGGCCACCACCAAAACCTTGGCGTCCTCCACGGCCTCCGTTTCGTACTTGACGATATCGTCCCGGAAACGGTCGATCTTGCGCATGAGGCGGAGCATCTTTTTTTCGATGTCTCCGTGGTTATTCGTGGGGAACCCCCAGTCGTTGTGGGTCAACCCCGTGACGTGCCAGCGGTAACCATCGCCGAAAGACGCCATGGGGGGAATGTCGTCCGCTTCGTCCGCCTTGTAGGGGACGAAGGCGTCCGGGGTGGCATGGGGACGCTTGCGATCCACCAGCATGTAAGACCCGGGCTCGGGTATCACCACTTTTTCTCGCATATGCCCCACCACTTCATCGGACATGATGAGAACGGGCTGGCGGAAGCGTTCGGCCATGTTGAAGGCGTCAATGGCGAGCTCGTAGCATTCCTGCACCGAAGAGGGGGCGTAGGCGATGGTACCATGGTCGCCGTGGCTTCCCCACCGAGCTTGCATCACATCCTGTTGGGAGACCATGGTGGGAAGCCCCGTGGAAGGCCCCCCTCTCATGACATCCACCACCACCAGGGGTATTTCCGCCATGTAGGCCAACCCCAAGTTCTCCTGCTTCAGGGAAAATCCCGGCCCCGAGGTCCCCGTCATGGCTTTATACCCCGCGATGGAAGCGCCAATAGCGGCGGCGATGCCTCCGATTTCGTCTTCCATCTGGATAAACTTCCCCCCTAACTTGGGGAGCTCTTCGGCACAGACCTCGGCTATTTCGGTGGATGGAGTAATGGGATAACCACCAAAAAACCTACAGCCCGCCGCAATGGCTCCCTGGGCCAGGGCCATGTTTCCCTGCCAGAACTCAATTTGAGGCATGGGGTTCACGCTCCTTCACCGTGATCGCAAGATCGGGACAGATGTTATCGCACTGACGACAGCCGATACACTCGGCCACTCGGGGGGCTTCGCACTTGGCCCGGTCGTTCAGCTCCAGAACTTTCTTGGGGCATACGGCGATGCATAGGCCGCACCCCTTGCACCAACCCTTGTTAATGAGCACATCAAACACTTTGCTCACGAAACGCACCATCCTTCCTTAAAATGGCATAAGCCACCACGATCCTGGAAGACCTGAAGATCTCAGGAGGACACCCTTCGGAAGCTATTATGACACCAGCGGCGCAAAATCTCAAGGGGTATTTGCACAATACGCATCAAAGCAATAATTGTGCGAAAACTAAGAACTATTTTGTCAATTCCTTCCGGGCGTTCCATTGCGCCCCCCGGCCTCGTCCCTTCCCCCAACGTTTCACTACTCCTGGCTTAGATGTTTTAACCACCGTGTGGGGCCGTATAAAAAGGAGGGGTCTCCCCCTCCTTTAGGACTCATTACATCCCTTGCCCAGGGCTTTCCTAAACCACCGCTGGCTCGTTTATGAGCTCCCCGGAGGCAAAACGCCGGTAATGGAGCATGCCAATGGGGAGGTGGGTCTCTCCTTTGAGGATGAGCTCCGCCATGAGAACTCCCGTTTCGGGGGCGAGCATGAAACCGTGACCGGAAAAGCCCGTAGACAGGAAAAACCCCTTCACCTCGTCCGCTTCTCCCAGGATGGGCTGGCGGTCGGGGGTCATTTCGTAAAGGCCGGACCACTGGCGCACCAAACGAATGCCCTTCGCCCGGGGCAAAACCTTGGTGATCTTTTGGGCCATGAGTTCGGCAAAGGCCCAGGTGTGACCATTCCCAAAGTCCTCGGGATGTCCTTCAGGGCTGCACCCGCCGATGATAGAGCCATGAGGGCGCTGTTGGATGTAAAAGTTTCCCGTAAAGCTCATGAGCATGGGGGGACATACGCCGAACTCCACAGGCTCGGTGATGACGATCTCGTGGCGCTCGGAGTAGTTGGGAAGCTCCACTCCCGCCATCTTGGCGATGAACTGGGCATAGGGCCCCGCAGCGTTGATGACCACCGGAGTGGCGATGTCGCCCTTGGTGGTGGAAACACCCACCACCTTGCCGCCCTCCACCTTGACTCCCGTGCACTCCGTAAACTTGTGGAAGACCACTCCGAGACGCCTGGCGGCCTCCTGGTAGGCGAAGGTGGTCAAAAAGGGATCGGCGTGGCCATCCCTGTCGTGAAAGGTGAACCCCACCGCATCTTCGGCAGCGAGCCCCGGGCAAATCTCACAGGCCTCCTTCAGGGACACCACACGGGTTTTGATTCCCATGCTGTTCTGGAGGGCCATGCTGTGCTTCAGGGTGGCAAACTCGCTGTCTTTGTAGGCCACCATGAGGTAGCCGCACTGGTTTAGCCCTACATCCATGCCCAGTTCGTCGCTGAGCTGCTCGAAGATTTCCAGGGAAGCGATGCCCAGGCGGCAGTTCATCTCTGTGCCCCACTGGGCCCGGATCCCCGCGCCACAACGCCCCGTGGACCCGTTCCCCACGGTGTCCTTCTCCAGAACGACCACGTTCCGGGCTCCCATCTTGGCCAGGTTGTAGGCAATGGCGACCCCCTGGATGCCGCCACCGATGACAACGTAATCCGCCGTATGGGTCCAGGACATCACTTGTCCCCTCCTTTGGCCAAAGCTCCTAATTTGACGGGTTTTACCGGGGGCCTAATGGTCCCCTGGGGAATGAGCGCGTAAGGCGTGCCCGTGATCTTTGACACCTCTCGAAGGATGATCTCCCGGCATCCCCGCCCCTGGCAAGGGCCCATGCCCACGCGGAGAACCCGCTTAAGCTCGTCGAACGTATCGTATCCTTTGTGAATCCACTCTCGGATTTCTCCCAAGGTGACCTCTTCGCAGCGGCAAATCACCATGTCGTCTTCTTTTTTCTTCGCCACCCGGCCCACCTTAATGGTTCTCACGTCTTGCACCTTGTCCCGGGGGACCACCACGTGGACCACCAGGGTCCTGTCCTTCCAGGGCTCGGTGACGTTCACGACCTTGCCCCGGCAAATTTCTTGCCCCGTACGGTTCATGCACGCCACGTCCTCTCCCTTTTCTGGCACTGGGAGGATTTCGTAAGGAAGCTTCATGAGGGCTTCGTCGGGGCCTCCATAGGTGAGGTCCACCACGAGGCATGCCAGCCCGGGGCACTTGGCCACGCACATGGCGCATCCCGTGCACTTGCTGTAGTCGATGCGAGGGGTGTCGTTGATGTCGTCAAAGGGGAGCACCGCCCCCGTGGGACAGCTCGTATGACAGGGGTTACATGGGATCCTCTGGGGGCATTCGATGATCACTAGACCATTTTTTTTACTTTCCCAAAGATCCTGCGGGGGAAGTACGGCCCCCGGGCGCTCTTCCGTGAGCACACCGCTGTTAAAAAATTTCTCTTTGTCGGTCATGGCTACGCCCCCCAACATTCGCAGCAGACTTGGCAGAGACCCTCGCGGATCTTCTCGCCCACTTCTCCAGCCCGGAGATCGCTCAGCCGCTTGTGATACATCGTGGAGCGTTCTTTGAGCACCTCCGGAGTCCCGTAGTTGAGGGCCGCCGCCGCCGCCAATCCCGCTACGCGCCCCTCCACCATGGCGGAGGACGCCTCTTCGATGCCCGCCGCATCTCCGGCCACCCAGATATCGGGGTGGGACGTGCGCATGAGGGAGTCGCGTTTGGCCACGTAGCCGCAGAGCTGCGGGACAAACTTCATCTCACACCCTGCCTGCCAGAGCATCTCGCAGGTGGGGGTGAGCCCCACCGCCAAGCAGATGACGTCACAATCCACCCGTTGGGGATCCCCCACGGGCTGGAACTTGGAGTCCACTTCCTGGATGACGGCCCCCGTCACCACGTCGGTTCCCAGGGCTTCCTTGATGGTGTGGTTGAGGAGGATGGGCACTCCCATGCGGCGCACCTTGGCGGCGTGCACCCAGTACCCCCCGATCTTGGACAGGGCCTCCAGGATGGCCACGATCTCCACTCCGGCCTGCATGAGTTGGTAGCTGACGATGAGGCCGATGTTGCCCGCTCCCACCATGAGCACCCTCTGTCCCGGAGTGACGCCGTAGACGTTCATGAGGGTCTGGATGGCCCCCGCGCCGTAGACTCCAGGCAGGTCGTTGTTGTGAAAGGGAATGAGGCGTTCCTGGGCACCGGTGGCCATGACGATCTTCCGGGGACGGATTCGCACATATTCGTCCTCCCCCACCACATAGGACACCACGCCGTCTTCTTTGTAGTATCCCGTAGCCGTGCAGTTGGAAAGGACTTTAATTTTTCCCTGAGACTTGTAGTCCTCCAGCTCCCGGAACAAGAGGTCGGCGATCAGGAGTCCTCGGGTCCCCGCATGCTCCTCCTTGGAGCCAAAGAATTTGTGGGTCTGCTTTATGAGCTGCCCTCCGAGCTTGAGGTCGCTGTCCAAAAGCGTCACTTCAGCCCCGAGGGACGCCGCCTCCAAGGCCGCCGAAAGCCCCGCAGGGCCGCCGCCGATGACCAGAATTTCCGTCTCTCGCATGGTCTTCGATCCTCCCTAGGCGCCCACGGGGGGCACGAGGCCCTTTCCGGTCTGGGTTTCCACCCTCATCCCCTCGGTGAGGGCCGTGACGCAGGTGCGAACGTTGGGGACTCCGTCCACCACCATGAAGCAGGACGAGCACTTACCGATGGCGCAGAAAAAACCTCGGGGACGCTTCATTTCGGGAGTTACCCGGTAGATGCGCACGCCGTTGGCGTGGAGCGCCGCCGCGATGGGCTCGCCTTCGAACCCCTCCATCTCCTGGCCGTCGAAGAAAAATTGCACCTTTCGGCCGCGCTGAAACTCCAGAATCGGGTGTTTCTCGATCAGGTTCACTGCCACCCCTCCTTGAGATAGAAATGAAGAGTCTTGCGGAAAAACCGGCGTGAAGAGCTCCGCAGACTCCCCAGGGTTCCCCCGTGCGCCACCGCCGCCCCCTTCGGCATCCCTCCCCATCGTGATCTCCGGTGCCGCTACACCACGCTCCATTGTCATGTACCATATCAGATATACCACGATCGCCGGAGGCTTGCAACAAGGAAACCTAATTCACGTCGTGTTTTCTCAAATAGGAGGCTCGAACGCTTTGAGGCGACATCGCATCACCCAGGCGCTTCTCTCCTAAGAGGGCCACTATAGCGGCGCTGATACGAGTTTCTACCCTTCGTACTCCGGCGGAATCTGTCCAGGGGGCCCAACGGTCTATTCCCTCTCCCACCACGATCTGAGGAGATGGAAGCAAACCCAAAACATTATTTAGTTCAATATCTTCCACCATTTGGGGCGAAAGGAGTTCTTCCCCCTCGGAAAGATCGTAGGCCCCTACATAGCTCGCCCCGTGGCGTGCCCAGATCATGGGTACCACCGTGTGGGTCGCCCCCACAGCGGAAGATGCCAGGGCTTCCAAGGTGCCCACGGGGACCACCGGAAGACCCAGAGCTTCCGCCAGGGCCGTCCCATAGGCCAGTCCCACTCGAACCCCTGTGAAATACCCCGGTCCCACCGTCAGGGCAATGGCGTCAAGATCGGCGAGATGGAGCTCCAGGGCCCGCAGCAGCCCTTCCTGTACGACGGGAAGGAGGGCCCCCTGGCGCCGATCCAGATCTAGGTGGATATCCCCCAACACGGCCCCGTTCCGTACACACCCCACGCTGGTTTTCCGTAGGCAACAATCGATCCCGAGAATTACACCCATTTTGCCCATCCCTCCACCATAGGTAGAAAACTTCCGCCGTTTCACCCCAAAAGGCCTCGTCGTCTCCCCCGGAAATTATTATCGTAAATTTTGGCTTAGTTTAATAATTCGCCCAATCTCTTGTCTTTCAAGGAGTAAGCTGGGGAGCGCGAAGCTCATGCCTTGAAAAAAGGCTTTTCCCTAGCTTCCGAAAGGATAGCTTTTCCCCGGAGGGGTCGCAAGGGGGAGTTTTTTTTGCCTCCCCTTCTGGTACAATGTGGTGGTGAAAAAGGGATCGTAGTCATGACGGGGGGACTGGGGAGTGGCCATGGACGTGGCTTTGCAGCTTCTTGGCGGCGTGGGACTATTTCTTTACGGCATCAAACTCATGGGGGACGCGCTACAGTCCTTGGCGGGGGATCGCATGCGCCGCCTGGTGGGATCCCTCACCCGCACCCCCGTGAGGGGAGTGCTCATAGGCACCTTTGTCACCATGCTCATTCAAAGCAGCAGCGCCACCACCGTCATGACCGTGAGCTTTGTCCACGTGGGACTCATGACGCTGCAGCAGGCCGTGGGGGTCATCATGGGGGCCAACGTAGGCACCACCATGACCGCCCAGATCATTGCCTTCAAGCTGAATGCCTATGCCCTGCCCCTCATCGGCATAGGCATGTTTCTGGCCCTCTTCGGGAAATCAAAGAAGCAACGCTACATCGGTAACGGAATAGTGGGTTTCGGCCTGCTCTTCCTCGGCATGAAGACCATGGAAGACTCCATGTCCTTCCTGCGGGGGCGCCAGGACCTTTTTCTCTCCTTCAGCTCCAACCCCATGCTCGGGGTGTTGGCGGGAACAGTCGTAACCATGGTGGTGCAATCCAGCGCCGCCACCATCGGGTTGACCATTGCCATGGCCGCCCAGGGGCTGTTTGGCCTGGACGTGGCCCTTCCCATCGTGCTGGGGGATAACATTGGCACCACCATCACCGCTGTTTTAGCTTCCTTCGGGTCGAACCGATCCGCCAAGCAGGCGGCGGCGGCTCACGTGATGTTCAACATCATAGGTGTGACGTGGGCCCTCCTCACGTTGCCCCTCTTCCAATCCATTGTGATGGTCACCGCCAAAGACGTTTCCCATCAGCTCGCCAATGCCCACACCCTCTTCAACATCCTCAACACCTTGTTTTTCCTTCCCTTCACCGCCCCCTTTGCCCGACTGATCCAGTGGATACTGCCCTCTTCCGAGAGCGCCACCCCTTCGGGGCCCCGCTTCCTCGATGCCAAACTTCTCAAGGCATCTCCCGCCGCCGCCGTGGATGCGGTGCGCCAGGAGATTGTCCACATGGGGTCGCTGGCCCAATTGATGTTGAAGGACGTGTTGCAGGCTTTCTTGGAAAATGACCACCGCATGATATCTCAGGTCAACGAGACGGAGAAGGCGGTGAACGAGCTCAACCATGCCATCTCCGGCTACGCCTCGGAGCTGTGGCAAGAGGGGCTTTCCGACGAACTCTCCGTGGCCCTATCCTCTTATGTCAACGGCGTGGGAGACATTGAGCGCATGGGAGATCACGCCCAGAACCTGATTGAGCTCTTCGAGTACAAGGAAGAACACGGGTTGCAGTTTTCCAAAGAGGGTCGCGAAGAGCTACAAGACATGTTTGCCACGGTGACCCTTGCCGTGAAGTTGTGTCTGGAGGCCATGGCGGAGGAGAACGTGGCCAAGGCCCGGGAAGTCATCGACCACCTCGAAGAGGAGATCGACCGCAAGGAGAAAACCCTGCGCCGCCAGCACATCATCCGCCTGAATCGAGGTATTTGCCAGCCCAGCGCGGGGGTGGTGTTCATCGACATCCTGAGCAACCTGGAGCGCATCGGAGACCATGCCCACAACGTAGCCTATATCGTCTTCGACATCGCCCGACTCCATCACGACGTGCCTGAAGCTTAATCGCGGGGCACTCATAGGGCTCTATCATTGCCCCACCTCCGGAGCTCCGCCCCCCAGGCGAGGCTCCGGAGTCGTTTTTCCCACCGCAGCGCTGGCAAAGCTCCCCATGCCGATGGGCACGGGTGATCGGGAAAACGCGATGGGAGGGACTCAAAGTTATGATCCATCCAAGACGCCCTCCCTGGGGCGATACGGCGAACCGGAGCCCTTGGGAGATCGCCGAGGCAAGGCCTTGGCCCCTCTCCCCCACTCCCATGGAAGGGGGAGAGGGGAGAAAGGGGCCCGAAGGGTGATGGGGCAAGAACACTGTGTCAACCTATAAAAAAAAATAGTTGACAAGAATTTACCCCGGAGCTATGCTCGTCCCTGCGATAAAACTCTCCCGAGGAGGCGCTCATTGTCGTGAAAGAAAACCCCCTGGATTTCTCCCCCATCCCCCGGGGACAAAAGGGCCTTTCTCCCCACCACATGGCCCTGGTGGCCCTTTTTGCCGTCCTCACCGCCGTGGGGGCCTTTATCCGCGTTCCCCTTCCCTTTGTGCCCTTCACCTTGCAGTTTTTTTTCTGCGCCCTAGGGGGACTGTTACTGGGATCTCGCCTGGGGTCTTACGCCCAAGTGGTTTACATGGCCATGGGACTCCTGGGGCTGCCAGTATTTTCCGGCGGAGGGGGGATCCAGTCCCTCCTCCGCCCTTCTTTCGGCTACATCGTGGGATTCGTGGCGGCGGCGTGGGTCATCGGGCGCCTGGGGGAACGGGAAAAACTCCCCTGGACCTTTTGGAGCGCCACCAGGGCGACCTTGGCCGGGCTTGGGGTACTCTATCTCGTAGGGGTGCCTTGGTTGTGGGCGGTCTACTCCTGGTATTTGAATGACCCCAAACCCCTATCCTGGGCCGTGACCTATGGATTTCTCATCTTCTTGGGGGGAGATCTCGTCAAAACGGCGTTGGCCGCCTTCGTGGCCTGCCGCATGGGAGTCCTACGAAAAGGGAGGGGGTGAAGGAACCAATCCTCCCACCGCCACCAGGGGTAAGAAAAAAACGGTTCCTCGCCTGCAAAGGCGAGGAACCGGGATATCCTGGAGCGGAAAACGGGACTCGAACCCGCGACCCTCAGCTTGGGAAGCTGATGCTCTACCAACTGAGCTATTTCCGCCCTGCAACTTGTTGCCCTGCAACGAGTTAAGCGACGCAGAGGGGAGGCGATAACTGCGGTGTCCTCGGGAATGGCCTCGGCCGCACCTCTCGGCGGAGTGAGTGTAGCACGGTGGAAAGTTTTTTGCAACCCCCCGGGGGCCATGACTCACAAAAGCATCCACTGTGACGACTTCCTACGTCATCAAGAACCTTTTTCCCGTCGAAGATCTTAGGATCCCGTCGCCTTCGGGGTAAAACGACCGCCCCTCCCGGTCCCGGTCTCCGTGGGGTTTGGGGCCATGCAGAGGAATTTTTCCCCGATATTCCCCGCGGCAAGTCTCCCCGGTCGGACCTCTTTAGGAAGGGTGGGCCGCCACACACCTACCCCGGCCCGGGACCGTCGGAGGAAGGTCCCGGGATGGAGTGCTGAAGCGACCGAAGGATAAGGGTGGCGTAACTCCCTGCAGGAAGGAAGAAAGATACCCTCCCCTTGTCGTAGCCCCGATGACGATCGTCGTCGGAAAGGCCCCATGTCCCCTCCTGGGGCACCACCACGGCGGAACGAGAAAAAGAGGAAAAGTGTGCCCGAAATGACGGGGTGAGGATAAAATCTTCGGGTTTAAGGCCGTGCCTCTTTAGCACTTCCCCCACCGCCCGGGACCCCTCGTCGTCACTTCGCGAAAGCTCGGAGGACGGCATGGGAATCTCCAGCGACCTCCACGCCCCCTCGGTGCCCTTGTGACGGAAGAAGGGGAGCGATGTGACCTTGCCTCGGAGAGACCATAGGGGCTCCGAACTCCGCCGCACCATCAAGGCTAAAGCTTCGTTCCACAGGGCGCTCTGGAAGGACGACAGATAGAGCCCCCATGTTTCTCGGGAAAGGAGCCCTAAGGCTTCCAAAATACCCCGTTCCCCCGGATTTGCCAGGCAACACCCCACCATCTCCCGCTCTTCCGGCGTCACCGCCAGGGAGCGCAGGGCCCTCCAGTCTCCCCACATTCGGTCCATGGATCTCTTCCGACGACGTATCGCTGGCGAGGCCTCGGGGTGATGTGATGTCATGTGGTGGCGCAACGCGCCGGAGAAGTCTTTTCTGACGACGAACTCCGCGAAGAAGGCGCCGGAGGAGCTCACTCCCCCAAAACGCTGGTCATCAAAATAATTTAACTCACCGTGACGCTCCATCTCTTCCCAGCGCTGGCCCAGAAGCTCCCCGTGGCCCTTTTCAACCCTTCTCATCACCACATCGAATTTATTCCCCTTGACGTGGCGGGGCCCCATGGGCGTGGGAGCGAACCCCACCGGGGTCACCCTCACGTTATGTCTTTGAAAAGAGAGGTCAAAGGCGGCCGGAGTGGTGCCGTATTGGACGGTGCAAGCCTGTCGGTCCTTCTTTCCCCCGTAGCGAATTACCCCCCAGGGGATCCCCGTGGCCCGGGCGGCGGCCTGGAAGGCGTCCGTCGTGTTCCAGGATCGCTTTTCCAGGGTGTAGAGGCGAAAGGGGCCCGGTTCCAAATCCCAAACTAGGTCGATGCGCTCCTCCACCCGGAAGTCTTCGGGATGTTCTTTGATGATCATAAAGGGGCTCCTCCTTCAGGGGGCTTTCCCCTGTCTCCGGTTCCCGTTTTCCCGCCGGGGACCGGGCAAATCAGGGGCGGAAGCGATGCAGGATCAGGGAGAGTATATAGGTGGCGGAAGCCAGCAGGATGATGGTGGCTCCCGCCGTGATGTTGCAGAGATAGGATATCCCCAATCCCCCCAGGGAAAAGACCAGAGCCATCCCTGTGGCCAGGGCCATCATCCCTTTTAGGGATCGGGTAAAGCCCTCGGCGATGTGGGGAGGGATGGTCAAAAGGGCGATCACCAGGATGAGTCCCACCACTCGGATGACCACCACTACCACCAGGGAGATAAGGATCACCAGGGCCGTATGAAGAAATGATACGGGGATACCCCGGGTACGGGCGAAATCCTCGTCGTACCCCATGGCCAGAAGGTCACGGTAGAAGATCGATAAAAAAATGACCGTGATGATCAAGAGGCTCCCCATGAAGACCAAATCTTCCCGCGTTACCGTGAGGATGCTGCCAAAAAGGTAGCTCATGAGATCGGCTCCATAGCCCGGGGAGAGGTCGACGAAAAGGACCCCCAGGGCCATGCCTGTGGCCCATAGGACGCCGGTCACCGTATCGGCTCGATGGGGAAATCGCAAGGTGATCCACGCCGCCACGGCCCCGGCGACGCCCGCAAAGCCCAGGGCCCCCACCGTGGGGGAAATGTGGAGCAAAAAGGCGAGCCCCACTCCCCCGTAGGCCGCGTGGGCGATGCCTCCGGCGATACCCACCATGCGGTGGGCCACCACAAAGGTCCCCAGGATGCCGCAGAGGGCGCTGGCGAAGATGGCGGCCAGGATCGCGTGGCGCATAAATTCAAAATCTAGAAAAATCATGCCCCTCCGTCCCCTCCCGAAGGGCCCCTCCGAGGCGTCTCATGGGAGTTTCTGCCTACCGTTTCTTCTTCGGCCCTGTGGGGCGCCAGGACTCGATGGGGTACGCCATGGGCCACCAGCTCCACGGGACAACTTCCGTAGGCCCGCTGGATCATTTCGGGTAGGATCTCTCCCCTGGGGTGATAAAAAACCTGTTCGTTCACACAGGCCACCGCCGTGGCGCAGCTGGTCACCGCCATGATGTCGTGGCTCACCATAACGATGGTCATGGTGTCGTTAATTTTTTTCAATAATTTATAGAGCCTCTCCTGGATCGCGGCGTCCACGCTGGCTGTGGGTTCGTCCAAAAGGAGCATGGCGGGCTCGGAGCAGAGGGCTCGAGCGATGAGGGTACGCTGGCGTTGACCGTGGGAAAGGTCTCCCATGCGCAGGTCCCTTGCGGCCCACAGGTCCACCTGTTCCAGCGCCATCTCCACCCGCGACGCATCCTGGGATGCCGCCTCAGGGCGGATCCCCCGGCGCCCCATGAGGACCACATCTCGTACGGTGACGGGAAAATCTCCGTGTCTTCCCACGTCTTGGGGGACGTACCCCAAGCGGGATACGGCCTGAGCGGGGGGCATCCCTAACACGCTGAGGGTACCTCGCGATGGAGTCAAAAGTCCCAGGATAAGCCGCAACAGCGTGCTCTTTCCTCCCCCGTTGGGCCCGAGAAGCACCAAAAACTCCCCAGAGGGCACCGAAAAGGAGACCTCCGAAAGGACCGTTCTCTTGCCAAAAGAAAAAGAAACTCCCCGAAGGGCGATATCGATGGTCATCCACACTCTCCTTAGGACGACTCCCGGGGGACGCAACGGACCTAGGACCGTGGTGAGGGGGGGATTCGAGAAAAGCCCCTCTGCCCGGGGCGCGCAGGAACGAGGCCCAGGACCCCGTCATCCCGGGGAGATGACAAGCCACGAAGCGCCTCCAGTCTTTAGAAAGGGGTATTTCGTGCGGGATCCGGTCCCGTCTCGATGCAAGATCCGAAGGTTCTCCCGAGAGGCAAAAGCCTTCCGGGGACCCCTCAGGGTGATAAACCCGGGAAGCATGGTAGTCCCCGCGCCGGGGTTTGGCAAGCCCTTCTTCAAGGGGCGCTCCCTGGGGTGGACTTGAATGGCTCCAGTACCAGGTCGTCCCCATCTAACCATGCCTCTAGATCGGTGACTTAGGGGGAGCCTTGCCTCGGGCGTTTCCCCCTTCGGCGCGGCCCATCAGGGCCACTGCGGCGTCCCTCAGGGAGATCAGCGAATGGGTTCCGGCCCGGGCACAGGCCTTTGCCTCTCCTTCGCAGAGGAAGCATCGTCGGGGCCTTTCCCCCAGGAGGGCGCGGGACAGAGGCCCCCTAGAAGTATACACATCGATGTCCAGTAGGCGCCCCCAGGGGAGTTCCTCCTCGCAGCGGCCTCCGGCCTTTTTAAGGCTCCGGGGGGCTTCTCCGGAAAACATCAATAATAGGGCCACTCCGGCGGCGTTTTTCACCCAAGCGACGATCCGGGGAGAGGAGAAGTAAAACGACCCTTTCCAGTGGAGCCAAGTTCGTTCGATGGTTTCCCGATCCCCCGGCAAGGTCTTAGGGAGGCCGGGGATGTTAAGGGCCATTTGCACGACACAATCTTCGGGGCCCCGCAGAAGGCCTCTTCGCAAGGTGTCTCGCCCGTCCTTGCCCCTCAAAAGGGCGAGGAGGTCTTTTCGGTACACCAGGGAAGTCCTTTCCACGCCCGGGCCAGGATAGCTCCCACTCCCAAGAGGTCCGGAGCGGAAGTGCGGCTTACGGCCAGTCGCACCGCCTCCACCGGTCGTCTGGCGGGAGAAAAAAGCTCTCCCGGAGTAACCAAAACGCCGTGGTGACGAGCCTGGAGCGCCGCTTCGCGCCCGGAGAGGCCCGGAGTGGCGAGCCAGAGAAACACTCCTCCCTGGGGCATCTCCAAGGGAATCTGGGGAAAGGCCTGGGCCAGTGAGGCGTGAAGGGTGCCCATCCGATGGGCCATCCTCTTGCGTACGTCCGCCAGCGCAGGGGCCAACAGCCCCTGGCGCAGAAAGGCCAGGGTCAAAAGCTGTGACGGAGTGGCGGTGGCTCCGGAAAGGTGCAACTTCGCGTGGAAAAAGGCGCCATGCAGCTCCTGAGGAACCAGGGCGTACCCCAGGCGCCATCCGGGAAAAAGAAGTTGGCTGAACGATCCCAGATATAGGACGCGCTCGGCCCCGGGAAGGGCTCGAAGGGCTGGAACGGCAAACTCCCCGTATCTCAGCTCGCCGTAGGCGTCATCCTCCACGATCCAACACCCCCGAGCACTCGCCCGTTGAAGAAGGCGTTCCCTAAGGGACCGGGGCAAGGTGCGGCCGGTGGGGTTGTGAAAGCTGGGGATGAGATAGAGGGCGTCTTGGGGAGTCATTTTCCCCATGTCATCTTCCCAGTCTTCGGGGTTTTCCGGCAAGAGGCGCAACTCTTGCCCCTCAAAAGAAACCAAGGGGGGCAAGTGGGGGTAGGTCAGGGTTTCGGTCCAAAGGCGTCGCACCCCTCGGCGCCCCAGGGCCCCTAGGGCCAAGGCGAGCCCCTCTTGCACCCCCGAGGTGACCAGCACGTCTTGCCATCGGGCCGGGATACCCCTGGTGGCGGCGTGCCCCACCAGGGCCTGACGAAGGGGGGCGAGTCCCGCCACGGGGGGCATGAGAAGGGCCTTTTCCCCCTCTTGAAGGACGGAGCGCCACAGGGAGCCCAGTTGCCGCAGGGGAAGGAAATCCGTCGATGGGGTCCCCGAGGCCAAGTCCCATCGCCTTCCCTGGCGAAGGGAAGGGGGGGACGGGGCGTCGCCGCACTGCGCAAAGGCCCCTCGGCGCCCCTCCTGACGGATAAAGCCCTCACTGGCGAGGAGACCGTAGGCCTCGTTGACCGTGGTGCGACTTATGCCCAGGGAGAGGGCAAAGGGGCGGGTTCCTGGAAGGCGAAAGCCTTCCTCCAGGGCCCCCGTCTGGATCATGGCCCGGAGATGGTCGGCTATCTGACGGTAGAGCGGTGTGGAACTCGTAAAATCCAGGGGGATCTCGATCACAGGGTCCCACTCCTCTCGAAGGCTTTCCCCGTCTGCTATACTGGGGCCTTGCTGATCCCCGGCGGGTCCCGACTCCCGTCGGCTCCAAATCGCCGCAAGCAAAAGGAGTGGGTGTCATGGATGGCATCGATGGATTGATTTTTGATATTGACGGAGTGCTTTTGGATATTTCCGATTCATATTTTCCCATGATGCGAGAGGTCCTCCGAAGACTAGCCGAAGGGGTTTCCGCCCCTCTGCGCTCCGGGGAGGAGTTCTCCCGGGACCACCTCCGCGTAGCTAAAAAGCACCCCGCCTTCAACGACGACTACGACATCCCCTGGGTATTTTTTTCCTTCCGAGAACATGCCCTGCGCCGGGGGGACCCCGCCGACGTCCGGGCGTGGGAAGAGGCCCTGAGCCTTTGCCCGCCGGATCCCTCCGAAGCCCTGGTGTGGGTCCAAAACCAATGGGCAGGGAGGCTCTCCCGGGACTGGGTGCGCATCCTCTGCGACCGTCTGTACTTCGGAGACGCCTATCGCCGGGTACGCCCCGAAAGCGACTGCACCGGGCTGGGGCCGGGGTTTTGGAGCGAAGAAAGGGCGTTGATTCACCGCCCGTGGAGATCCCTTCCCCTCCCCAGCGCCATTTACACCGGTCGATCTCGGGGAGAACTCGACCTCGTGTTCGAAAAATTGGGCTGGGAGGACTTCCCCAGAGGAAACACCGTCACGGCGGACGACGGCATCCTCAAACCCTCTCCAGAGGGGCTCATCTTGATGGCCCAACGACTGGGGGCGTCTTTTCCGCTCTATTTCGGAGACACGGAAAGCGACCTTCTGGCTCATCGGTCCTTCGGACGAGGGGTCTTCGTCGCCGTGGGGTCGGTACTGACGGAGTGGCGTCCTCGCTATCCGAGCGCGGAGGAGGCCCTTCGGGACCTATTTCCGTAGCCCTGCCGCAGGAGATTCTTGCTCCTCGGCAGGGCCTCGCCAGGAGGCTCCAGATCCCCTGGCGGCCGAGACATAGTCTTCCGGCGGAGAGGAGCTTGGAGTGCGATGGGTCAGTGCCGCCCCGAGGACCGACAGAGCCGTTCCCAGATGGGGCGGGATTCCCGGTCTCGCAGAAATCGCTCCGTGGAGGGAGGCACCAGCCTCCTCAGGGCCTCCCAGTCTTCTGCCACCCAACTCCGGCGCACGGAGGATGCGGAAATGGCTCCACCAGAGTCCGTCTTCCGGGGGATCACCGTCACTTCAATGCCCCGGGGAGGTAGGATCTCGAGAAGGGCCTCGTTGTAGAGGGCGGTGACGGGGCAAAGGGGTTCCGTCCCCACGAAGCGACGGGAAAGACCAAGTTCCCGGCCGAAGAGGTCCGAAAAAAGCACGGAATCGAGGCGCGCCTGCAGGCGAATTTGCTCGGCGTCGTCCAAGTGCTTTAGAAAGTACGTGGGGAAAGTGGCGGGGGAGATGGAGTACTCTCCTCCTCCCAAAACAGTGACTCCCGGCAGATCCGCCACGCCTTCCTGGACGAGCTGATACCTCACGGCAAAGGGAAAGGTAGACCGGTCGGTTTCTACCACCACGATAAAAAGCCTGTCGCACCTTGCCCGGGACTCCTGCACCAGGTAACGATGTCCCAGCGTGAAGGGGTTGGCGTTCATGACGATGGCCCCGTGGACCCCTCTCGAGTCCACCCCATTGACGTCAGTTGCGACGATCCGACGGAGGTGTTTCCTGAAGGTCTCCACGTTGGGCTCTCCCATTTCCAGGAGCACCACGTGGGGATCGAAACGAGCGATGGCCACGAAGCCCAGTTCGGAAAAACGCTCCGCTGAATCGGGTTTCGTGAAGACAAACAGGTGGTGGCGCCCCCGGGAGCGCGCCTCTTCCAGGAGCCGGGATATCACTGCGGAGGCCAATCCTCCTTCCTGGGCGCGCGGATCCACCGCCACCATGCGGAGCACGACCCCTTCGAGGCTTCCCGTGGCCACCACCTCCCCTTCCAAGGTCTCTGCCACCACGGAAAGCTCCGGGGTTCCCTCGAAGACGAGGCCCGACCGCGCCAAAAGAGGCCCCAGGAGTTCCTTTTCCCGGGGTCCCGGGCGTTCCAAAATCCGAAACTCGAAGGGAGGAAACAAGGGGCTCATTTCTCCGTGGAAGAGGAACAGCGCCGACGCAGCTCGTGCTTGAGCACCTTCCCGATGCTGGACCGAGGGAGCTCGTCCACGAAGGTCCAGGAGCGGGGAATCTTATAATGGGCCATCCGGTCTCGACAAAACGCGGCCAGCTCTCTGACGGTGACCGGAGACTCGTGGTTGGGCACCACAAAAGCTTGGACGATCTCTCCGCTCACGGCGTGAGGCACTCCCACCACCGCGCTGTCTCGCACCCCTGGGTGGGTCCGTAGCACCACTTCCACATCTTGGGGGAAGACGTTAAACCCGCTCACGATGATCAGGTCGCTGACCCTTTCCAAAATCGACAGATAGCCTTCGGAATCAAAGCGCACCATGTCCCCCGTGTTGAACCATCCGTCATCGAAGCGCTGCGCCGTCAGATCCGGAGCGTCGAAGTAGCCGGAAGCCACCGAAGGCCCCCGAAGCCACAGGACTCCTTCCTCCTCGGGGGGCAAGACCTTCCCCGTCACGTCGCGCACCTGGGCCTCGTACCCCGGGAGTAAAGATCCCACCGTGCCCAAGCGCCTTTGGCGTGCTGTGGAATTGATGCTCACCACCGGGGAGGTTTCCGTGAGCCCATAGCCCTCTTGAATCCCCACGCCGAAAATTTCCTGGCATCGGCCGTCCAGATGGACGGGGAACCGATCCCCTCCCGATACGGCGAGTTTCACCGAAGGGCACTGGACACCTGCCCGGGCGGCCGCTCCCAGAAGAAGGGCGATCATGGTGGGGACTCCTACCACCACGCTGACTTCCGCTGCGATGAGGGCATGGAGCGTGTTCTCTGCCGGCATGAAGGAGGGCATGATGACCTGGGGTAACCCCTCCGCCAGGGGAAGGATGCTGCATACCGTGAAGCCGAAGGCGTGAAAGTTGGGCAGGACGTTGAGGATGGTCTCCCCCTCCTGAAGCCCTTCGAGGTGATGTATGGTGCCTGCCACGTTGTCCATGACGTTGGCGTGAGTCAGGGGCACGCTTTTGGGCGTTCCCGTCGTGCCGGAAGTAAAAAACAGTACCGCTATCTCGGGGGTCTCCAGGGGGTGAGGGCGTCCCTGCGCCGTGGAGAGGGGTCCCTCCAGAGAGGAAGAGATCACCTCAGTTACTGCGAGGAGCCCTTTTTTTACTTCGTCAGAGGTCTCCTGAGGCACGACCACGGCAAAGGGGCGGGCAAATTCCAGAGCCTGAAGGACGGCCTTGGGGCCCGCTAGAGGATTCAGGGGAGCGACGGTACCCCCCAAACGCCAGGTGGCGACGACCAGGGCGAGAAAAACGGGAGAATTGGGCAAAAGGAGCGCCAATCGCTGCCCCGAAGAAAACCCGCTTTGTCTCAGGGCTTTCGTGCACTGATCCACGAGCCCGAGGAACGCTCCCCCGGACCACCACTCCCCGCGCCACCACAGGACCTTGTCTCCCCTCCGGTGATTACAGCGGTCATCGATGATCTGATCTAAACGACAAAAAGGCATTTTCACAAAACTCCTCTCGTGACAAAGGGTCATACGGAGCCCAGGATTACAGAGTAAGGGCCAAAAAGGCCTCCCAGGCGGACGCCAAATAAAGCAGGTCCTCAGGCACGTCGTACTTCGGATGGTGGAGCCCGTACTCACCTCCGGTGCCAAGGAGCATGAAACAGGAAGGGGCTTCCAGGGAGTAGAATGCGAAGTCCTCCCCCGCCAAGAGGGGGCGCTCCAGGATGTGAGCCATGTCCTCGCCAAAAAAGATCGACGCCCGTTCCGTCACTGCGGCGGAAAAATTTGGGTCGTTGATGGATTGAGGGTAGTTACGCCAATAGTTGACGTTGCCTGTGCCGCGAAAGGCCCGACAGATATCCGGCACGGTGCTCTCCATGAGCTGTTGAATGCGATCCCTCACGGCCGTGTCAAAGGCCCGGGCGGTGCCCCAGAGGTGAGCCCGTTCGGGGATAATGTTATGGGCTTCGCCGCTTTCTATCTGCCCCACGGAAATGACCACACTGTCCAAGGGGTCGAACTCTCGACTCACCAAATGCTCTAACCCCAATAGTACGTGGGCGGCAATCATGATGGGATCGATGCCCAGGTGGGGCGTGGCCGCATGGGCCCCCACGCCTTGGATCTCGATGTGAAACTTGTCGGAGAGGGCTGTAATGGGACCGGGCCTGGTAAAGAATTGGCCATAGGGAAGCCCGGGCCAAAAGTGAATCCCCAGGGCCCAACCAATGTTAAAAGAAGATATGAGCTTAGCCTCCGTCAGCTTGCGAGCTCCTCCCTTCCCCTCTTCCGCAGGCTGAAAGAGAAAGACCACGGGGCGAGAGAGCGTTTGACGCCGATCGGACAGGATTTGAGCGGCCCCCAGGAGGGATGCCATGTGTCCGTCGTGGCCACAGCCGTGCATTATCCCAGGGATACAGGACCCAAAGGGAAGGCCCGTCTCCTCTTCCATGGCCAAGGCATCCATGTCGGCACGCAACATGAGCGCAGGACTTGACAAATCGCCCCTCAGGACTCCGATCACGGACGTGGGGGTACCAAAACCCCGGTGCACTTTGATTCCTTTTGTACTCTCCAAGACCTGTGCCACTCGCGTGGCCGTAAGGTTTTCCTCGAAGGCCAGCTCCGGGAACTGGTGAAATTCGCGACGCCAAGCGATGATGTCCGACGCCATGCCCTCCGCTTCGTCCAACAATTCCGGCCCTAGGGCCGCAAAATTCTCATCGAAGTCCTTCATCTTCCATGTCCTTTCTTTCCCTATGCGCCGGAAAGCCAGCGCCGAACGCCGTCAATACAGCTCCACAACTCCAGACGCATCTGGGAAATGACCCCTCGCTTTAAACTCCATCCGTCGGTGGCAATCTGACCCCGATCCTTGGCGTCCATCACGGCCCACTCCGCCCGTTGGGACGCGGGAGAAGTCAGGGAAAAATGGCGGGGCCAATATCCCCGGCACCGTTCCCCGCTCCGCATCAGTGGGCCGGTCACCAACCCCTCCAGCTCCACCCGACGCTCCTCATCATAGCCCACCGTCTTTCCGAAACGTCCCTGACAAGATACCAGGCAAATGCCCCTTCGGGAAGAGGAGGGGGCTTCCACGGTAAGGTGTTCCCCGAGAAGGGCAGAACTTTCTCCTTCGACCAGGAAGGGCTTGTTTTGCATGGCAATCCTCCCCAGACCCTTGCGAAACCGGGGATCATCCACCATCTGATCCGCCGCCCAAAGGGCCCGGCCGTGCGGCACCCACAGGGCCCCCAGGTCTGGGGGCATCTCGGAGTCCGGAAGAAATTCGACGATTTGGGCCCCCAGGGACCGGAAGAGGTGGAGGGCCCCGTCCCCTCCCACCGACAAGGCGGGGTGGCGTACAACGCCCACTTGGCACGGCTTGTCCAGAGGTTCGCACGGGAAAGGGGCTTCCGGCCACTCCGGCGCCATCTGCCCCATGGCCTCCACCAAAGGCCATATGATTTGATCCTCCATGTGCCGCACTTGGACCACAGCGGAGCGGAGCGAAGTGATCTTCATGGAGTGAGAATCCGCAGTAAAAAGAACGTCTTCGCCCGGAATATCTCGGTGAACGTGACTCGGCAAAAAACCCATGCTGATGAGGGGTATCCGGCGCCCCAGCTCTATTTCTAATAGTTGGTATTCCCGGGGATTCAGCACCGAAGCGAAGCAGACCCCCATCTGCCGAGACTGGGGGGCTCCCTCGCTGATCTGAGAAAAGACCTGCTCGCAGCGCCGGGCCGCCAAAACCGCAGACATATCGGCATAGAGGATTGGCATGACGGGGGTTTCCAGTGCCTTCAACACCCGGAGGGACCCCCGGTCTACGGTGACGGTCTCCTCGTTCGACCCCTTGGCCAACAGAGGGCCTATGATGAGGTTCAGCGCGCCGTCGCTGCTGGCACACTGGAAGATGGCACGCATCACGTCGTCTCCCCCTGCCAGATAGGGATCCAACACCGTGACGGGCTGACGGCAAAGGAGCTGCAGCATCCGTACCGTCGTCTCGTCGATGCCCGCAACGAAAAGGCGCAGAGCATACCCCCTCTCGACCAAGGCCGCTGCAAAAAGCACGGCCAAGGGGATGGATCCGACCTTCCGTTCATCTCCCAAGAACAAGCGATGTCGACGCAATGGGCTCTCCCCTTTGGAGCAAGAATGCTCTATAGTGTAGCATAACCCACAACCTGGCGACGATGGTTCGCACGGAGGAGGAAAAAAAGAATGGCAGCGCCTTGGGTGGAGATCCGTCGAGTGGCAGATTTTGAGAATCGCGAAGTGACCATCAAGGGGTGGCTTTTCAACAAGCGGAGCTCGGGAAAGATCCACTTTTTGCAGCTCCGGGACGGCACGGGGTTCATCCAAGGGGTGATGGTAAAGCAGGCGGTCCCCGAAGAGGTCTTTGAATTGGCTAAGACGTTGTGGCTCGAGGCATCCCTTGAAGTCACTGGCGTGGTGCGGGCCGATGAGCGGGCTCCGTCAGGGTTCGAGCTGACGGTGACGGGTCTTCGGCCAATCCAAAACCCTTCAGAGGAATACCCCATCGGGAAAAAAGACCACGGCATCGATTTCCTGATGGACCACCGCCACCTGTGGCTTCGAAGCCGAGGACAGCACGCAGTGATGCGAGTCCGGGACCAGGTGATCTGGAGCGCCCGGTCCTTCCTCAGGGATCGGGGTTTTCTCCTGGTGGACAGCCCCATATTGACTGGAGCCGTGGGAGAAGGAGCTTCGGGGCTCTTCGATCTGGACTATTTCGACACGGGAAAGGCCTTTCTCGCCCAGACGGGTCAGCTCTACGCCGAAGCAGCGGCGGCGGCCTATGGCAAGGTGTATTGCTTTGGCCCCACCTTCCGGGCCGAAAAATCCAAGACCCGGCGCCACCTCACGGAGTTTTGGATGATCGAACCAGAGGTGGCGTTCTACGACCACCACGACAACATGAAGCTCCAGGAAGACCTGGTGAGTGCCATCGTCCGGGACGTGTTGGAAAACTGCGTTCCCCAGTTGACGATCCTGGAGAGGGATTTAGAACCCCTCCGCAAGGTAGTGGCCCCTTTCTACCACATCTCCTACGACGAAGCGGTGGATAAGCTTCGCTCCCTGGGAAGCGATATCCAGCACGGCGAGGATTTCGGCAACGACGACGAAACGCTCCTGACCCAACAATACGACAAGCCTCTTTTCGTAGAATGTTACCCAAAAAAGGTCAAGGCGTTTTATATGAAAGAACACCCCGATCGGAGCGACCTGGTGCTCTGCGACGACCTTTTGGCCCCCGAAGGGTATGGGGAGATCATCGGAGGATCCCAGCGCGAGGACGACCTGGACCGGCTCCTGACGCGCATTCGTGAACAAGGGCTACCGGAGGAGTCCTACAGCTGGTATCTGGACCTGCGGCGCTACGGGTCCTTCGTGCACAGCGGTTTTGGCATGGGCGTCGAACGCGTGGTGGCCTGGATCTGCGGCCTACAGCACATCCGGGAGGCCATTCCCTGGCCCCGGACGATCTATCGCATTCATCCCTAAAAAAGGCCGCTCCTCCAGAGGATATCCCTCCGCTGTAAAGGGGCCGGAAAGAGGGAAGGCTCTCCCTCTTCCGGCCCCTTTTGCCCTAAGGCCCGCCCCTTAGGCGCGCTCTAAAAGGGCGTTTTCCACATAGAGGGTGATCTTCCACAGAAAGCGCGCATGGCCCACGCGCACGGCGCCTCCCTCCGTCCGGAGCTTGGCAGGGACCCAGATCTTTACCCCATCCTTGGCCAAAGCCTCGTACCCCTGCGCATCTTCCGGGGCGCCGCCCTCCACGAGGGCGGCGTAGCGAGCCGCTCACCCTCCCCCCACCCGGCGAACGACCACATACCCCTCCCCGTTCCACTTGTCGCGGATCACCTGGAGAGCCTTGTCGGAGATCTCCAACGAACGCTTTCCCATGGCCCCTCTCCCCCTTCTCGTACGATAGACCAATTATACCCCTATCGGGTATATTTGGCAACCCTCCGGGGAGCGCCATCCAGAGGACCAAAGAAATGGACAAAATCCTCCGGCGCCGGGGCCACAAAGGTCCTCCCCGAAAGGCCCTCTAGGGGTGCCGGAAGGGAAGGCAGCCCCAGTTCTCGGGCGTGGAGAAGAGGGCGAGGGGGGGCGCCCGCTCCGGGAAGGGGAGTGATCACTCCATACTTACGATCTCCCCACACGGGGTACCCCCAGGCGGCGGCGTGGACCCGAGCCTGATGTGGGCGCCCCGTCTCCAGATCCAGGGCTACCAGAGCCAGGGGGGGCCGACGGATCATGGTACGAAAAATCGTCCGGGAGAAAGCTCCGTCCGGGGCCACGGTCACGGTGTTCGTGGAGGGGTCTTTGCGCAGGGGGAAGTCCACCGTCGCACCTTCGGGGATTTTTTCATCCCCCGTCCAGAGCACCGCCCAGTAGGTTTTTTCCACTCGCCCCAGGCGCCACGCCTCTTGCAGGGCGCGAAGACCTACCCCTGACCGGGCCACCAAGAGCACCCCGGAAGTGTTTCGATCCAGGCGGTGTACCGGAGTCGGACGAAAAGCCCCCCCGCCTTTCTCCCGGGCCCAGGCCCGCGCGGCCACGCTGTCCGGGGCGTCCCGGCCGGGCTGGGTCAATAGCCCTGCGGGCTTATTCACGACCCAGAGCTCCGGGGCCTCCCATAGGATTTCCAAGGGTAGGGCCTTTCCTTCTCTCTCGGGAGGAAGACCCGGAGGAAGCCAGGGAGCCGTGATTGTTTCTCCGGCGATCACGGGGTCTCCTCCCGCCCTTTTTTTGCCATCCACCCGCACTTCTCCCGTGCGAAGGGCCCGGGCAAGGGCCCCCAGGGGGATCTCTGGCCAACGGAGCCTGAGGATCCGGTCCAGCCGCCTCCCTTCATCGTGGGATTCTACGCGGAAGGCGTCTCTTGCCATTTCCAGAATCGCCGCCCTGTGGCCTGGTGATAATCGCTGATGCCCAAGACATCTCCCATGGATCGCACCGTGTGGTCGTAGACGAAGAGGCGAAAATCCAATTCGTCCGCCGCCGCCACCACCAAGGCCTCGGCAGTGGCGGGAAGCACGGGGGATCCGTACTCCTTCGCCCCGTGGTGGCTGAGCAGGATATGTCCCAGGTGGAGCGCCACGGTGGGTGCCAGGGAGAACTCTTCAGCCAGGCGGGAAAAGGCGGCGTACCCCAGGGCGATGTGATCGTGCACTGATCCCGAGAGGGTGAGCATGGGCATGGGATCCAGGCCGTAAGCATCGACCTTTCCCAGGTCGTGGAGCAGAGATCCCCCCAGCACCACGGATCGATCCAATGAAAAATCCCGGATGATATAGTCCTCGGCGATGGCCAAGGCGCTCGATGCCACGGCCACGGTGTGCTCCAGCAGGCCGTGGACGTAGGCGTGATGGTGAGAGGTGGCAGCAGGGTACGTGGAGAACTTCTCCCATCTCTCCCCCCGAAAGACGTGCTGTAAAAAGCCCTTCACGGGATCTTCGGCCCGGTCCACGAGTTCCCGAAAGCGCCGCTCCAGGTCGACAAAGGGGATAGGAGACTTGCGGACATAGGCATGGGGAGGATTTTTTTCCTGATTAAGGAGATACACTTTGGAAAAAGTGTACTGGGGGCGGCCGTTGTAGGACGACACCTTTCCTTGGACTCCCACGGTACATCCGCTGATCCGAGAAAAAAAGGCGTCTTGGGACGGGTCGACCCGCCGGGGCTCCTCTTCCTCGACCCGGCGGTCGTACCATTCGCTATTGCTCCACACCTTGGCTTCCAGGGTTCCATCCCCATCCATGACGGCGACGTCCCAGTAGGGTTTCTGGTTTTTGTCCAGTTTTTGTGTGATGGAAGTCGCCACAAACTTTCCCCAGAAGACCCCTCCTTCGGATAGGTCTCGAACCTGTGCGATGGAAAATACTTGCTGATCGGCCATTCACTCCACTCCTCCTAAGCCTTTCCCGGAGCAATCCTGGGAAAGAGATTGACGTAGGTCGCGGACCTCTGCGACGGGTAGCGGGCCCATCGCCGTCGGTTCGTCCCCGGAAATTGCCCTTCGGCGGGAAGAGCTTCCGCGATTCCCGACGGCGGCGATAGGTGCTTCGATGAAGCCCCCTGGGGCCATGCGCCATCGGACCACGACCAAGGGCACGCAGCCCCCACGGCTCCCTTGCGGCGATCTCTCCGTAACTATGATAACCGGTAATCCACGACCACGCCATGGTAACTCCTGTGGCCAAGGAAAAAAACGCCCGGGGGAGCAGATTGCCAGGCTGGCCCGGAGCCCTCTCCTCGGGGTTTTCGGCTCCGCCCTTCCGTGGCCTATTTCCCGGCGGTGTTGGATCCTTTAGGGATGGACGGAGGTTCTTTCACGGCAAGATTGACGGGCGGCACGACGCCCCCGGGGCGGAAGCGGGATCTTCTCCCGAGACGGGGGTTGCCTCATGGGGTTTCCCGGCGACGCAAAAATCTCTTGCGGGCCCGGGTATTTTCCCCCGGCAAAAAACTCCGTTGTGCAGCTTTCCGAAGAAACCCTGGGGTAAAATTACAGGATCTGGGGCCTCCGCCGCGAGCCACGGGAAGAGGCGACGGAGGACGAGGCAGTGGATATCACGGCAAGAATCGATTCTTCTCCGAGGAGGGTTTTTGATGAAAATTCGCCCCGCCGCGTGGATCACCCGCTCCGACCGGGTACTGATGTTGCGCTACGCCTACCCCGGAGGAACGCTCTTTTCCCTCCCGGGGGGAGGGCAGGAGGAGGGAGAAAACCTGGAAGACACGTTACGCCGTGAGCTCCGGGAAGAGCTGGCGATGACGGTGGAGGTGGGCCCCCTGATATGGGCGGGAGAAACATCCCCCATGCACCATCTTCCCGCCACGCTACACATCCTTTTCCGGTGTGCCCCCGGGGAGGCCCCCCCTCGACTTCAACCTCATCACACCAAGGCCCAAGAGATCCTGTGGGTTCCGCTGGAAGACATTCCTCGGCTTACGCTCTACCCCGCCGTGGGCCCATGGGTGGCGCTCTTTGACACTCAAGGCGCCGCCTACGCAAGGGTCCTTCCTCCCCGTCCTTGGCTTTAGAGCGAAACGCCATGACGATCGACGATTTCGCCCAGGGATCACCGAAGGGCCGCCCCTCCGAGTGCCCGAGGGGCGCGGCGGAGGGGCAAGGGACCCCCTAACGGGAGGGGCTTCGGGAATTCAGGCACAGAAGGAGTGGGAGGTCAGGGGAAAGGAGTCGAAATGAAACGATCGGCCGTAGGCGATCTTGGCCGCCCACCTTTGCGGAGACCAAGAGGAGTCTTCCTCTTCCTGGAGCGGGTCGCGAGGTTCCAAGGGCAATGACTCCCTTCGATCCTCTCCGCCATAAAAATCGCGCGGAGGGGCCCCTAGCCAGGCGAGTACCGATACGCGCCCCCCGGAGATCTTCCGGGACAGAAGGAGGGCGCTGTCGTAGGAGGCGGAAGACGTCCGAGGCAGAGGGCCTCGAAGGGCCATGCCAAAGGGCATAAAGGGACGATCCTCGAGCGCCTTTCGCGACGGACGCCGAGACCTGGGCACGACCAGGTCCATATAGCTCGGCCATGCAAGCATCCGGGTGTTCACCGTCGATCCCTCCCCTTGGTCGACCCTTTTCTCCTCCGAATGGCCCCCTAGGGCCCAAAACCAAAAACGGGGCACACCCCCCGGGAAGCCCCTATCTTTCGGCGCCATAATAGCATAAATCTTTCAAAAAAGCGAAGCCTTCCCGGGAATATTTTTGCCTTCCCCTGAAACCATCTCTTTTGCCCAGTCCTCGGGCGAGCTTTTTCGGCCTTGAGCCAACGGGAAAAGGTCTTGGCCAACCTTTTGGGAAATCTCGGCCCGAACCGTCCTTCGACCGTCACAAAAACTTCTTGTAAACCGGACTAGTATGGTATGCTGGAAGGGACGGGAGTGTACCGTATCCAAAAGAGGAGCTTCGGGCGCCTCACCCCCGGGAAGGGCGTCGACCCGGATCTCCGAGCTTCAAACATTTTGCAAGGAGGTTTTCTGTCATGAGCGAGCTTTGGAACACCCTGTTCAGCGATGCGGCCCTGAGCATTCGCCCCTCTCCCATCCGGGAGATGCTGCACATGGTCCGTCGCCCGGGCATGATTTCTTTTGCCGGAGGCATGCCCGACCCCGAGATCTTCCCGGTGGAGAACTTTGCCGCGTCGGCGGAAATACTCCGCACCCAAGGTAAGGACGTGCTGCAGTACGGCACCACCGAGGGGTATCCCCCCCTCAAAGAATTCCTGCGCCAGTGGACGGCCCCTCGTATGGGGCGCCAGGTGGAAGACAACGAGATCCTCATCACTGCCGGATCTTCCCAGGTGGTGGATCTGCTGAGCTCCGCCCTCTTGAACCGAGGAGATTGCGTCATCATCGAGGAACCCACGTTCCTGGGAACCATGCTCAACATGTACAACCACGGAGCTGACTTCATCTGCATCCCCTGCGATGCGGGGGGCATGCGCGTCGACCTGCTTCCGGAAAAGATCGAAGAGGCCCGACGCCAGGGAAAGAAAATCAAGTTCATCTACACCATCGTCAACTTCCACAACCCCCTGGGATGCACCATGTCCCTGGAACGCCGCAAGGCGCTGTTGGAAGTGGCCCACCGCTACCGGATCCCCGTGCTGGAAGACGACCCCTACGGGTATGTCCGATTCGACGGAGAGGATCTCCCCTCCCTGTTCTCGATGGATAAAGAGAACATGGTGGTTTACGCGGGAAGCTTCTCTAAGATCCTCGCCCCGGGTACCCGAGTGGGGTGGTGCACCGGACCGGCGGAAATCCTGCGCAAGATGGCCATTTTTAAGCAGGGAGTGGACGTGTGCGCCAGCGTCGTGGCCCAGGCCGTGGTCTACGAGTACTGTCGCCGGGGCCATTTGGACAGTTTCCTCCCCAAGATCATCGCCCACTACCGAAAAAAACGCGACGACATGGAGGCCGCCTTCCGTCGCCATCTCCCCATGGAAGAAGTCAGCCCCTGGGTCACCCCCGAGGGAGGATTTTTCTACTGGCTGGAAACGCCCCGTATCGAAGCCCGGCCCCTCTTCGAAAAGGCCATTGAGAGGTGCGTGGCCTTTGTGCTGGGCGAAGCGTTCTATCCTAAGGGCGGAGGCACTCACAATTTTCGCATGTGCTACACCTTCGCCTCGTCAGAACAGACCGAGGAAGGGTGTAAGCGCCTCGGAGAAGCCATGCGGTCCATGTTGTAGGGCCGCCCCAGAAAGGAGAGTCATCTTACCGTGAAATCAGTGCCTTGGACGAATCAACGGAGCGGCGAAGCCTGCGCCGTATTGCTCTTCGAGGGGGAGCTCTGCCACTCCTCCTCCTTGGGTTCCATGGCTTCATCCTTCCAGCGCCAGTGCGAGATGGGAAAATTTTCCGGGAAAAAAGATCAGATGCTGCGACTCTTTTTCCCCGACAGCCAGTTCTCCCAGCTTTTCGCTGTGGGCATGGGCCCCCGGGACAAAGCCACACCAGAGACGTGGCGCCGGGCGGCGGCAGAAGCAGTTAGGGGAGCCCGAAGGGCGGAGGTACGAGAGTTGGTGCTCTTGGCCCCCCAGGCCCAAGAGCCCCTGGTGGCCCAAGCCTTGGCCGAAGGGGCCCTTTTGGCCAATGACCCGACGCGGACCTACCAGACGGCTAAAAAGGACAAAGAATCCTCGGTAGACTCCCCCGCCGAGAAAAACGGCACCGACCCTCTGGAAACGATCCTCCTCGCCGACGGCCACGCGGAAGGGCTGGGGCGGGGGACGGTGTTGGCCGAGAGCCAGATCTTCACCCGCGCCCTCGCCAACGAGCCGGGCAACGTGATCAATCCTCAGACTCTGGCGGAGAGGGCCCAGGCTCTGGCCCAGGAGGAAGGGTTGACCTGTGAGGTCTGGGACGAGGCCCAAATCCAGCAAAAGGGGCTGGAGGCCCTATGGTCCGTGGGCAAGGGGTCAGCCACTCCGCCCCGTCTGATCCACCTGTCCTACGTCCCCAAGGAAGGGAAACCTCGCAAAAAGATCGCCCTGGTGGGCAAGGGGCTCACCTTCGACAGCGGGGGACTCTCCCTGAAACCCGCTGACAGCATGCGCACCATGAAAGGGGATAAAAGCGGAGCCTGCGCCGTCTTGGGCGCCCTACGGGGTATCGCCCGCCTAAAACCAGACATCGAAGTTCACGCCTTCATCGGGGCGGCGGAGAATATGCCCGACGGCAAGTCCTACCGGCCTGACGACATCCTCCGTACCTACAAGGGAAAGACCATTGAAGTCGATAACACCGACGCCGAGGGACGGATTACCCTGGCGGACACGCTAGCTCTGGCCTCGGAGATCGCGCCGGACGCCATGGTGGACATCGCCACCCTCACCGGCGCGTGCGGCGTGGCCCTCGGCGACTACACGGCGGGGCTCTTCTCCTCGGATGATCGCTTGGCGGAAGCCCTTCAGATCGCCAGTCGCGAGACCGGGGAACGGGTCTGGCGCCTGCCGCTGGACGACGAGATGCTCAAGAAGAAGATAAAGTCCTCTGTGGCGGACCTGCTGAACTCCGGAGGACGCCAGGGGGGAGCCATCACCGCCGCCATGTTCCTGCAAGAGTTTGTGCCCCCCGAGATCTCCTGGGCCCACATCGACATCGCCGCTGTGGATTTCTACAAAGAGCCCTTCGGGTACTATCCCAAAGGAGCTTCGGGCTTCGGTACGCGGCTTCTGCTCTCCTATCTGCTGGCCCAGTAGGAACCAAAGCTCCCATGGCCGATCCCATCGCCGCCCTGGCCACGGCCCCGGGAGAAGGGGGTATCGCCATCGTCCGCCTCTCTGGGGATGGCGTTCGCCACATGACTTCCCTGAGATTTTCCCCCGCCGGTCAAACTCCGGCGGGGGAAATCCCCCCGCGCCGCATGGCCTACGGAGCCTTTCTCGACAAAGAAGGGACCGTGTTGGATCGCATCCTGTGGGTGTGGTTCGCCGCTCCCCGGAGCTACACGGGAGAAGAAGTGGTGGAACTCCATTGCCATGGGGGGTATCTGGGAGCCCAGCGCCTGCTCTTAGAGGTCCTGGACCTGGGATGTCGTCCCGCCGCTCCGGGGGAGTTCACCCAGCGGGCCTTTCTCAATGGCCGCCTGGACCTGGCCCAGGCAGAAGGGGTGTTGGGACTCATCCGGGCGCGGAACGACGAGGCGCTTCACGCCGCCCAGCGGGCTTTGGGGGGAGGCTGGGGATGGGCTCTCCTTCCCCTCCGAGGAGAGCTTCTGGGAATGGCGGCGACGGTACAAGCTTCTCTGGATTTTCCCGACGAAGACCTCCCTCCTTGGGAACGGGAAGACTTGGTCGGGCGCCTCAAAAAAATTCGAGAAAGGCTCCAGGAGGCCCAACGTCAGGCCCGATCGGGGGCGTTGCTTTCCACCGGGTGGCGAGTGGCCCTGGTGGGGCGCCCTAACGTGGGAAAATCCTCCCTGCTCAACGCCCTGTTGCAACAATCCCGAGCCATTGTCACCGCCCTGCCGGGCACCACTCGGGACGTGGTGGAAGAGGTGCTATCCTACCGAGGAGTGCCCTTTCGCCTCCTCGATACGGCGGGGATTCGACCCGCCCAGGACCCCGCCGAGCGGGAGGGAGTGGCCCGGGCCCTTCATGCCGCCGAAGAAGCCGATCTACGCCTTTGGGTACTGGATGCCAGCGAGCCCCTTCTGCCGGAGGATTGGGAACTGGGAAAAAGCCTCCGAGAGAAGGGACGCCTCCTGGCGGTGCGAAACAAGAGTGACCTTCCCGAACGCTGGGACGAAGGCGCCCTCATCTCCCTCCTAGGCCTCGAAGCACCGGTGATCACCATCTCCGCCCAACAGGAGCGAGGCATCACGGCCTTGAAAGATCTCCTTTGGCACATGGCCGTGGGGAAAGATTCCTTGGAGGGAGCTCTACACGCCTCGGCGAGGCAATGCCAGGAGCTCCGCCAGGCCGAGCTCGCGGTGGCCCGGGCCGAGGAAGCCCTGGACCCCGGATATGGAGAAGACCTCTTGGCCCAGGGCCTTCAAGAAGCCCTTCAGGCCCTGGATCGTCTCCTGGGCTTCACGTGGGACGACGCCCTGCTGAACGAGATCTTCTCCCGCTTCTGTGTGGGTAAATAACCCCATCGCGGACACTCCTCCCGTCGGATAGCAAGAAGCCTCGCCCCCCGCTTTAGTTTTAAGTCCCCTCGCCAGAGGGCCCCGGGCGAGGAGGCTTGATAGAAGGCTTAGGCCCCAAGGGAGGGCCTCGACCCTTTAGGGGCCATGGGCGATGCCTTGTTTTGGTGACGAAAAAAGGGGCCCTTTTTGGGGGCCCCCGAAGCACAAAAAATAAGAGAAGGAAAAAGTTTCCGGCAACGACC
>Ga0116185_1000356_pt1 | contig 56559 bp, 45 predicted proteins | sample AD_JPNNA7_MetaG_FD_89754 | JGI IMG/M metagenome (GOLD analysis project Ga0116185, IMG submission 89754) | Active sludge microbial communities of municipal wastewater-treating anaerobic digesters from Japan - AD_JPNNA7_MetaG | ecosystem: Engineered > Bioreactor > Anaerobic > Digestate | place...
AATGAAAAATAAATTAGTCTTACTCATACTCCTTATCTTACTCTTACTCAGCAAAAGCTTTGCACAGACAATTTACGAATTAACACCCGGCACAAAAGGAAACGAGATAATGCTTACGGTTGCTAATGTATCGGAAATAAATCCGGCTGCGAATGTAACAGTAAAGCCTCACCCAACCCTCTCCAAAGGAGAGGGCTTTCAGGAGAAGACAATTACTTTTCGTCAGTCAGAACAGACAATTGAAATACTGAACCCGAAGGAAGAAAAAGAAGTAACTTTTATATTTGATGTAAGCAGAAATGCACAGATAAATAAAAAAGACACAATTGATTTTATGATAATAAGCTCCGATGGAATAATGATGACGAAACAATTCATCTTCAGTTATGCAGGGCCAAAAGAATTTAAATTGGAACAGAATTTTCCCAATCCATTCAATCCAACAACAACAATACAGTATCAAATTCCAGTCATTGCGAGTGAAACGAAGCAATCTGCAGTAAAGCTAATAGTGTATGATATACTCGGCAGTGAGGTTGCAACTTTAGTAAATGATGAGCAAGAAGCGGGATACTATGAGGTTAGCTGGAATGCATCAAATTTTGCAAGCGGAGCTTACATCTATCGCTTACAAACCGGATCATTTGTATCAGTAAAAAAGATGATGCTGTTGAGATAAAAACATTTGAGGACTTTGCGTGAACCAAAGCCAAATTCATTTCACGCAAAGTTCACTAAGAAATTACAAGTCCAAAGCTCACAAAGAAAATCTGTTTAATCTGCGTTATCTGCGTTCTATTAGTGTAGCGCTTTCCGCTCTTTGTACTTGTATAAAGATGATGTTGTTGAGATAAAAAAAATTCTTAACAAAAGATAAAATTAATTCCAAATATTGGAAGAAGATTAATGTCCTTCTCCGTAAACTTTCTCACCCGCTTCAATTCTAAGCTTAAGATAATTCTGTAGCGGCGGCAATGGACAGGTTGCATATTTTGTAAACACACAAGGAGGATTGTAAGCTTTGTTAAAGTCCAGATCAATCGTTCCGGTTGAATCTGGTTTATTAACATACATAAATCTTCCGCCGCCATAAGTTTCATCACCACTTGTCTGATCTGCAATTATTAAGAAGAGTTTATCACCGCCCTCATCAACGGCATCTATTCTGTATGTTTGTCCATCGCGTTCAAACACGACTGCTCCGGGAGATTTTTCCTTGTCAATTTGTCCAAGCACATTAGGGACCATAATTTCTTTCGGCGGATTATATTCTTCAAACTTTGCCTTTATATCCCAGCTTTGATCAATCGGGAATCTTTCAATTCCTTTAAAGTTTTTTACTAAGTCAGAGTTAAGATCGCGAAAACGAATTCCATAAAGCGTGTCTCTGATTATCAGATTAAATTTTACAGAACCAATTTGTAAAACTGTCATATCTTTTTTCTCATCACCGATTAGTACAATTTCTTTTACAGGCTTGTTATTAAAAAGAACATCCGTTCCTTCATTTGCTTTAAATGTAACAGTGGTATCAACAAACAAAAAAGAACCGATATGCTCAGGCAATTTGGATGATTCAATTACAATATCATTATCTTTTGAAGTGCCAAATGTGTTTTCTCCCGGCTTCAACCAGAATCTCTCAATAAGATTAAGCCAGCCATCATCAGCCTTAAGTCTTGAAACTCTTTTAGCATCCCACTCGTTTATTTCTTTTACATAATTAGGGTCTGCTTCCGGTTTTTGTGAACAACCAGTAAGTAAAGTGATAAGTGTTAATGCAATTGCCAGAATATTTTTCATTTTATAATCCTTTTCTTTAGCTAAATTTAATACTAATAAACTTTAGATTAATAAAAACTTCATAACCACATCGGCTAAATATTAAATTATTTTTAAACTATGAAAAAAGATATTTATAAAATTCTTAAAAGTTATTTTGGTCACAATAGTTTTTATGATGCACAAGAAAAAATAATCAAAGAAATAGCTGAGAACAGAAAACACTTATTGGTTTTAATGCCAACCGGAAGCGGAAAATCCTTGTGCTACCAGATACCGGCATTATATTTTGACAACGGCACAATTGTAATAAGTCCGCTAATTGCGTTAATGCAGGATCAGGTGGATGCTTTAAGAAAAAAGAATATTCCTGCAGCATTTATCAACTCAACTTTATCAAAACAAGAGCGTGAAAAAAGATTGGCGGATTTTGTAAAAGGAAATATCAAGTTGCTTTATGTTACACCCGAAAGATTCCGTAAAAAGGATTTTGTTGATGAAATAAAAAAAATAAAAATTGATTTGCTCGCGGTAGATGAAGCTCATTGTATTTCCGAATGGGGGCACGATTTTCGTCCGGATTATTCCAGAATTGGTGAGTTCAGGGAATTGCTTGGTAAACCGCTTACAATTGCATTAACAGCAACTGCCACAAGAGAAGTTCAGGAAGATATTATTACAAAACTCAATATCAAAAAAGATGAAATAAAAATTTTTCATCAGGGAATTGAGCGCCCAAATCTCAGACTCGAGGCAGTTGATATTTTTGATGACAGAGAAAAACTGAAAGAAATTTTATCAACATTAGAAAAATATAATGGAAGCGGAATTATCTATTTTTCACTTATCAAGACTCTTGAGAGATTTTCTGAAATCTTAAGCGACAAGGGATTTAATCACGGCATCTATCACGGAAAGCTCGAAGATAAAGAAAGAAAACGAATGCAAAGGGACTTTTTAAGCGACAAACAAAAACTTATTCTTGCAACAAATGCATTCGGAATGGGAATAGATAAACCCGATATTCGTTTTGTAATCCATGCAGAAGTGCCATCATCAATAGAATCTTATTATCAGGAAATTGGACGTGCCGGCAGAGATGGTAAAGATTCTCTTTGCCTGCTGCTTTACAATCAGGAAGATCTTTATACACGAATGGAGTTTATAAAATGGTCTAATCCTGATGCTGATTTTTATTTTGCACTTTATAATTTACTTAAACGGGATCTAGGCTTAATAAACTCGAGCGGCATTGAATATCTGCGTGAACAAATGAATTTTAAAAACAAAAATGATTTTAGAATTGAAACCGCACTTGCAATGCTTGATCGCTATGGTGTAACTGAAGGAGAAATTGAAAAAAAGAATCTAAAAATTATTGATGAATTACCGGAAGTTCTACAAGACGAAGAACATCTTAAAGAAAAATTATTGAATGATAATAAAAAACTCCTTTCAGTTGTAAACTACTTCAGGAATGAAAACTGCAGAAGAGTATTTATATCTGATTATTTCGGCTTTCCCGGTGAAAAACCCTGCGGCAATTGTGATAATTGCGAGTTTAATAGGAACGAGCATTAATCAGTTTAATTTATAATAAATGTTTGAATTAATTGTTTCACTCAGTATTATACAGAACCGTTTAATAGCCGACTGCTCTTCTTCTTAGTCAAGTTTAATTCTGTCTTATATTCTTCTTTTGGTTCCTCTACTAAAAATAATTCTAGTTCCTCTTTGTTATTGAAACCACCAATTTTTTGTCTGAATTTTGCGGCTGTTCTCAGATTCTCAATTTCAAGTTTTCTGTTTTTACTTATAGTTAAAAACTCTTCTTCTTTATCAATACCTAAAAATCGTCTGTTTGCCAAATTAGCTGCAATTCCCGTTGTTGAGCTACCCGTAAATGGGTCTAAAATCCAAGCGTTTGGTTTTGTGGAAGCTAATATAAGGCGTGTTAAAACTGAAAGCGGTTTTTGTGTTGGATGTTTTCCACAAGATTTTTCCCAAGGCGCAATTGCCGGCAATTTCCAAACGTCTTTCATTTGTTTGTTGCCGTTCAATTGCTTCATCAATTCATAATTGAAATAATGCGGAACTTTTTCGCTTTTTCTTGCCCAAATAATTTGTTCTGTTGAGTAAGTGAAATAACGGCAAGAAAAATTTGGTGGTGGATTTGTTTTCTCCCAAGTAACAATGTTTAGAATTTTAAATCCTAATTCTGTTAAAATTTGTCCAACTGAAAAAATATTGTGCATTGTTCCGCTGATCCAAATTGTTGCGTCATCTTTCATTTTTTCCCGAACCAATGAAAGCCATTTTCGATTGAAATCGTTTATGTATTCAAAACCGTGAGACTTGTCCCACTTGCCTTTATTTACGCTTACTATCTGTCCGCTTTGAATTGAAAGTCTGTTGTTAGATGAAAAATAAGGCGGGTCAGCAAAAACCATATCAAACTTGTGGTCAATTGAGGCAATAACTCCATTATGTTTTCGTGAAGGAGATAGAAAACTATTCTTCTAAATTTTCAAATAATTCTCCTGAATAAAATTTACCAATTAAACTGAGTGCCTGTGTTCTTATGGCTCTTGAGTAGTTGTATTCCTTTAAATATATGTTATTAACTACTACTTGAGAACTGCCTGCATCTAATGCAATAGTCATTGCATCACTGTATGTGATTCCAATTTTTATTAATTCTTGACTTAAAACTATTCTTGGATCAAACATCTTTATATTCTTTTATTTCAGTAGTTACATAATCTTTCCAATCAAGTACTATTTTCTCTTTCTTATACAATTTTTTTACTTTAGGAATTGCTTCTACAGAATCTTTTGCTTTTATTTCTATTATTTTTGATAAAAATTCTTGAACTTCAATTTTAAATGTTTCCATAATTTACCTTTTATAATGTGCCAAGCTTTTTCAATTCAAAACTTTTGGTATGTAATGCTGATATGAAATCATAATCAACAAATTTAATTCTATTTTTCATTTCTTTAAATGCAGAATATGAAATTTTTTGCTCAAATTCTCTTTTTCTTTCTGCAGCTCCAAGAATATAAAAGTTTGAATAAAAATCTTGTAAATCATTAAATTTTAGTAATGAATTTTGAATATCCGTTGAATGTTCCACTTCAAAAAAAGAATTTGGAAGGTTTCTTTCATTAAACCATATAACATCTATTGTTTTAGCTCTCTTAACTATTTTATCATAACTAAAATCAAGGATTTTGTCTAATGTAGAAATACTACCAAGATTATTATTTAAAAACATTTTATTTTTGTCTTGTTGGGGGATGTATGTCTTATATCCTTTCAAATTACCAATTTCGATTAATAATCCTTGGTAGTAAGAATGAGTAAAATCCTTTTCTTTCTTGGGTGTTTCGTCTAATTCAAACTTTTGTAAAACATCGGCTTCAAATTCTTTTAAAGCCCATAAACCAGGCTTTATTTTAAAAAAGAATCGTTTATCTTGTACAATTCTCCTAATAGAGGCAAAAGGAGTTTTAGTTTTCCAATCAGAAACATCAACTTTATGATTTAAGAAACCTAAGGTAGCAAAACCACCATTTTGCTTCATTACTTCTATTACTTTTTCGTATTGTTTCATAATCTTATGCTACTAATTGCGTCAGGGATTGCAGAAGAAATCTTTTTTGTGAGGAACAAACAAAAAGAATGGAACGGAAAGCCCGACCAAAGGGAACGCCTACAAAAATAATTTCAGGATTTGCATTTATACTTCTCTTTGTTTCAACTCGTTCAATATCGTTAATGAGCTGCGTTTTTCCACCCGCCCACTTTAGAAATGGTTTTGCTATTCTGTCTTTCATTTTTCTTTTATATAAGTATTGTTCAGTAAGTACGAATAAAACTTATAATTTTATTTTTCTAGATTTCTATCGTTAATTATCATCCAATTTTTTTAATATCTGGAGTGAATCAACATTAACTATTTTATATTCGACATCTTTGCTGATGGATTCAAAAAGAGGTTCTTTGACTTTCATTTTAACAGATACTTTAGTTTTTGTAATTATTATTGTTAAATATAAGTATAACTCATCAATTTTTCTTTTTCGCCCTTTATTCTAATTAAACCTAATTATGTGATAAAAATCAATTGCTGCAAAACTTATTTATCAGACACAAGTATTATAATTTGTAAATGCGTGTCATAACACATATCTTTGACTAAAACTTAAAACAAATTATTAAAGGAGAAAAATAATATGGCAACCTGGAAACTTGATACTGCACATACTGAAATTAAATTTAAAGTAAAACATCTTGTGGTTTCTACTGTTACCGGTCAGTTCAATACTTTCAGTGGAACAGTTGAAGCCGAAAAAGCAGATTTCAGTGATGCAAAAATTTCTTTTGAAGCTGATGTAAACAGTATCAATACAAAAAATGAACAAAGAGACGGACACTTAAAATCAGCCGATTTCTTTGATGCAGCTAATCATCCAAAGCTTACATTCGTTTCTAAATCTATTACAAAAAAATCAGATCAGGATTATGTTGTTGTCGGGGATTTAACCATTCGCGGGACGAAAAAAGAAATTTCTTTAAATGTTACTTATAACGGAACAACTAAAGGGTTTGGCGGAATTGATGTTGCAGGATTTGAAATTACCGGAAAACTAAATCGTTTCGATTATGGTTTACAATGGAATGCTTTAACTGAAGCAGGCGGTATTGTTGTAAGTGAAGAAGTTAAGCTTGAAATATCAGCAGAACTGAACAAAGCCTGAAACTACTATTCTTTCCATCAGGGCACTTGCTCTGATGGAATTTAATATTCCTCTTGTTTTTTCCCTTCGTTGTTTATAAAAATTTTACTTAAATAAGATAATACAATTTGTATGTTTATATCAGATGTTTAATTATTTAAGGAAAATTAATGAAGTACATTTTAGTTTTTCTGTTTTCTGCAGGGTTGCTTTTTGCGCAAGTTAACGCAGATGATGTGAAATCGTTTACTCTCAAAAACGGAATGAAAATTTTTGTTTTTGAAGATCATTCAATTCCAAATGCAAATATGTATCTGTTCTATAAAGTAGGCTCACGAAATGAATATACGGGTATTACGGGCATTTCACATTTTTTTGAACATATGATGTTTAATGGTGCAAAAAAATTCGGACCAAAACAGTTTGATCGTGTTATGGAAGCTAATGGCGGATCTAACAATGCATATACTTCTGAAAATATTACTGCTTATACCGATTGGTTTCCATCAAACTCACTGGAAGTAATTTTTGATCTGGAAGCAGACAGAATTGCCAATCTGAATTTCGATCCCAAAATGATTGAAAGCGAAAGAGGTGTTATTCTTTCTGAAAGAAGCACAGGAATGGAAAATAATCCTCTTGAACAATTATGGCAGGAGGTTCAGGCTACTGCATTCTTGGCACATCCATATCAATGGCCTGTTATCGGATGGGAATCTGATATAAAAAACTGGACAAAAGAAGATCTGGAAAACTATTTTCATACTTATTACGCACCCAATAATTGTGTGGTTGTGATCAGCGGTGATGTTAAATTAAATGAAGTTAAGAAGCTGGCAGAAAAATATTTTGAACCAATTCAGTCGGGACCAAAACCACGAAGTTTACATACAGTAGAGCCTGAACAAACAGGCGAGAGGAGAGTATTTGTTAAGCGGGAAGTTCCCAGTGCATATTTAATGATTACTTACCACGTTCCGCAATCAGGCACAGAAGATTATTATGCTCTTGACTTATTAAGCTCAATTTTATCCGAAGGAGAATCTTCAAGGCTTTACAGCTCACTTATTGATGACAAACAGATTGCTTTGGATGTTGGGGCATTTTATTCTGAAGCATTTGATCCAACATTGTTTTATTTATACGGTATCTGCAGCGATGGAGTAAAGCCGTCTGAATTGGAAAAAGCAATCATATCTGAAGTTGATAAAATTATAAGCGATGGGATAAGCGAAAGCGAATTACAGAAAGTTAAGAACCAGAAATTGATGTCTTTCTACAGAACGACCGAAAGAATTAATGGTATGTCTAACACTCTCGGTACTTATGAATTATTTTTTGGTGATTACAAAAAAATGTTTACCGCACCCGATGATTATAAAAAAGTTACTGCCGAAGAGATTAAGAATGTTGCAGCAAAATATTTCTCAAGACAAAACAGAACAGTTGGAATTTTGAATACGGAGGAAGAAGAATGAAATCAACAAGTAATTATTTGTTTAGAAGTATGAGAAAAAATAAGAGTGTAAAAATATCTTCATTTATCTACTCTTTAAAGATTACGCTCTTGTTATTACTTCTTCTAAGTATTAGCTGTTATTCACAGTTTAAACTTCCGAATTATGAAATTGTACAACTGGATAATGGATTAACTGTTTATTTAATGGAAAAAAAGAATGTACCGATTGTTTCTATTTCTGTTGTAATTGAGGCAGGCGCAATCAAAGATGGCGAATTAAACGGAATAGCTTCATTTACCGCAGAGGCTTTAAAATTTGGAACAAAGAATCATACAAAAAATCAGATTGATTCTCTTTTCAATTTTTATGGAAGCAGTCTTAATACTTATTCCAGAGCAGATTACTCCGGCATCTCAACACAATTTATGAAAGAACATTTATTAACACTTTTACCTGTTTTAGCTGAAGTAATTAAAGCACCAACCTTTGCTGAAGAAGAAATCGTTAAAAGAAAGCAGAGGTGGATAGCAGAACTTGACCAGGCAAAAGAAAGTCCCAGACAGGTTATTGGATCTTATTTTAACAAGCTTTTATTCAATGATTCGCCCTATGGAAATCCGGTTAACGGAACTAAGAAATCGATTGAACAAATAGATAGAGCAAAGGCTGTTGATTTTTATCAGAAAAATTTCAGACCTGAAAACTGTGCAATTGCAGTTGTTGGTGATTTTAATTCTAACGAAATGAAAAATCAATTAATAAATTTCTTTGGTAATTGGTCCACGACAGCATCGAAAATAATTTATGATGTCAGGTCGTATCAGAAAGAGTTAAAAGAATCTGTTGTCTATCTGATCAATAAAGAAAATGCCAGAGAAACCACATTTATGATTGGCGGATTTGGAGTTCCAATGAGTAATCCGGATAGAACTCAGATTGATGTAGTAAATACAATATTAGGAGGCAGATTCACAAGCTGGCTAAACGATGAACTTCGTGTAAATGCCGGATATACTTATGGTGCTGGAAGCAGATTTGCATCTTACAAAACTGCAGGCACTTTTTTTATCAGTACTTTTACAGCAAATAAATTTACTGAACCGGCAATTGAGCTTGCATTAAAAACATATAACAGACTTTTTGAAAATGGAATTGATGAAAAAACTTTATCTTCAGCAAAAAGTTATATTAAGGGACAGTTTCCTCCCCGATATGAAACATCCGATTTACTTGCGGGGTTCCTGACACAAAAATTTATTTATGGATTAGACGATTCTTATATAAATGGTTTTGAAAAAGCTGTTGATGAAATGACAGTTGAAAAAGCAAGTCAGATTATTAAGAGATATTTTCCCAAAGATAACCTGCAGTTTGTGTTAATTGGTAAAGCTGATGAGATAAGGGACATTGCCAAAAAATATGGAAAGGTAATTGAGAAAAATATAACCGAAGATGGATTTTAAATTTTAATGAGAAAAAACGGAACACGGATTTAGCTTATTAAAAGATTTTAAAAGAATAATTCGTGTTCCCGCTTATTAAACAACTATTTAAAATAAAAAGTAATTACATCAATATATATTTTTATTTTATTCAGCACTGGATTTTTTGTAGATACCATTTTATCGCCGACAATTTGATTCCATTCGTTCTCAAATAAATTTTCATAATCATAAAAAAGCCTGATGGAATAGCAATCCGATTCCAGATTTCCTTTATCAAAAATTGCATATCCGCCATAATCCCAGTCAAAGCCGGAAAACTTAAAATGTTTTCCATTTAGCTTAACTAATTCTTTTAATTCGGTGCCAACTTTAATTCCATTATCAATTTCCCAAAGAGATTTATCTCCGCTAATTTCAATCCACTCCGGGTTTTTGAAATTAACAGTATCACGCCACTTAATAAAAAAGTATTGAGGAGTATCCTTAAAAAAAGCGGTACCAATAACTTTCTCGGTACCTTCTGCGTACCAACGCTCTACGCGTTCAGCATTTTTTTTACCAACCATTTTAATCAAATCGGCTTCGGTTGTTTTTGAGTTTAATATTGTATTCCCAATGCAAGGAGTAAGAATGAAGTCACTTTTAACCTGCGAAAAAATCTCAACAGATAAAAAGAAAAAAAATAATGTACTTAATAAATTGATTGAAAATGTTTTGTTATATATTCCGAATTTTAAATTATTCATTAAGAAACTTATTCCTCCTTATTCCACCAGCTATTAAGAGAATTACAGAGTTTGTTTTTATCAAAACAACAAAAAAAGATGCCCTCAAACTTAACAAGATTTTTTGTATGAATACTAGTATATCTGCACCACCATCTGCATACACCGGCATTATTTTCAAGGAATAAAATCTCGTAATTAAATTTAAAATCTGATTGATCCTGAAATAACTTTTCTGCTAATGACTTGATTTCTTCTCTTCCGTTTTTAGCAGGATTAAAAGGTGAAAGGTAAAAGATTGAATCAACTGAAAATAATTTCGCAAAGGCAGTAGGATTTTTGTCTTCCAAAGACTGGCTTACAAGTTTCATCCAGATTTTAAAATCCTCCCTGTTCATAAAACCTATTTATCTGGTTTCCACTTATTCAGAAATTCAACAAATTTTTCTTTGCTATAATCTTTATCTTTTTCCAGTTCGCCTGTGTTTTGCGAATGCAATAAAGTTCCATCTTTTTCAAGTACAAAGAAATGCGGGTAACCTTCTATTGCCGGATATTGTGATAAGAATTTTTCATTCTTATTTTCTTTACTATAATTAACTTTAAGAACAATATAATTTTCTTCCAATAATGATTTCACTTCTTCGGTGTTTCGCATAAATGCATCTATCCTGTGGCACCAGATGCACCACTCACCGCCAACATCAAGTATAATTCTTTTGCCGGATTGTTCTGCTTTTTCAATAGTTATCTTTAGATCTTCAAAAGGATCCCTGTTAGGATCAAACTTTGGATGTGATTTATTATTCTGAGCAAATAAGTTGAATGAGAATAACAAGATCAAAATGATTAAGAATTTTGAATACATATTAAACCTTAATTATACTTTAAATAAAATATTTTATTACAAAAAACCCGCCTATAAGCAAAACAGTAAAAGCCAGTGCAAGCCAGTTAAAGTATTTATCAATAAATAATTTTATCTGCGGACCAAATTTCCATATTAAAAATGCAACAAGAAAAAACCTCGCCCCCCGACTAACTACAGATGCAATTATAAACATAATAATATTGATGTTAAATGCACCTGAAGAGATCGTAATAAGCTTATATGGTATTGGTGTAAATCCTGCAGTAAATATTATCCAGAAATCATACTCTTTATACATCTCCTGAATCTTATAGAATGCTTCAGGAGTGAATGAAGGAATGTTATTGAAAAAGAACAGTGCAATGCCTGTAAATTCGTTTGAAGGTGTCCACCACAAAAAATGTCCAATGGTATAGCCCAATAATGCCCCGAGAACTGAACCGATCGTACAGTTTGTTGCAAATTTAAAAGCTTTGGTTTGAGAACCTAAAACAAGTGCGATTAAAAGTGCATCCGGTGGAATTGGAAAAAAAGATGATTCAGCAAAAGCAAAAACAAATAATGCAATTGCCCCGTATTTTGTATCAGCCCAATGAAGGACCCAATCGTAGAGTTGACGTACTATTTTCATTATTGAGGCGAAACTTAAAACATTTTAGTGGGATAAAAAAGAGCAAGTATCTTGCGTTACGTTGATATGTAAAAAATCATCCCAATTGGTAAAAAGGACTGAATTTTTAACTTAAACATCTTTTTGATCCTATTATTATGTAAAAATTCTAATAAATTACAATGGCACAATAACTGTCATTGAATAATCAAATTATGGACTTACGATAATACTTAAAGTATTTATTTTAAGTGGTTGAGATTAAAGGAATTAGTGATAAGAATTTTGTTGATTTTGTATTTTTTTTAATTATTTTTCAATGGCAGAAAAAGAAGGTCTTAACTAATCACAAATAATAGGAGAATGTATGAAAGAATCTGTTTCTTTTTTAATAAATAACCTTTTAAAGAAAGGTTTGCTGTTAGCAATAATATTCACTTTTGTTGCAACTTCTTTTGCACAGGAAGGTGATAAAAAAGATGTCCGTTATGGCGGGTTTGCAAGAATTTACAGTATGGGTGATAATCCTTACATTATTGATCCTGATAATGTAAAATATAATACTGCGTATTCTTCTGTTTACTCTAATTTCTTGTGGGGAGATATTGGCTCTACAGCAGCATCACTAGATGATGGTTTCGGTCAATTTATAGCCTTTAACTATCGAGTTAGTAAGGAATTTACAATAGGTGCAATGCTAAGCAGAAATGATTTTTCATCAGGAAACATCGCTTCACCATATGCAAATGATTTGGTCAGCCAAATTAATTACAATGTAACAGGGGCAGCTATAGTTCCTTTAGATAATAATTTTGAGCTTCTTACTGCATATTCATTCGGAAATTTTGTAATTGGTCTTGGAGCTTCTTATGCTTCAACAACAAATGATTTTACTCCTGCAACCGGTACCGGTAATAAAAACGGTGCAAGTCAATTTGGAGTTAATCTGGGAATTCTTGGCAAACTTACCCCCCAGTTCAATTTAGATGCTGCTTTCTCTTTAGTTCTGCCCTCTGCAAAATTCACTCCCGGAACTGGTGACGTAGTTGAAGCAAGTGGAACTTATATGATGGCTAATGCAAGAGGCTTTCTAAAATTATCAAAAGCCTTTACTTTGGTGCCGACTCTTTCTTTTGCTAATCAAAGCGGTTCATTCAGTGTTGGCTCTCAATCGTTTGACTTCCCCTCGATGATGAGCTTTGGAGTGGGAATTGGTTTATCATACCAGGTTGAAAATGTAATCATTTCAGGTGGACCTGCACTTATGTTTGAAAGCACTACTACACCTGCTGATCCAAACGCTTCTCAGCCGGAATTAAAAGACAGTCGGTTTGTATTTCCAGCCTGGAACTTCGGTGCTGAGTGGTTCTTAACGGATTGGTTAATTGGAAGACTCGGATATGTTGCTTCAACATTTTCACAAACCACTCAAACAGCAGCTTCATCAACTACAGTTAACGAACGCACAAGAACTAATTTTGGTCGCGGAGATATAAGGCTTGGTGTAGGATTCAGATTTGGAAGCTTCTCTTTAGATGCAACAGTTAATGATGATATTTTAAGAGAAGGATTCAGGATTGTAGGCGGACCGAATAATACTTTTGCTTATTTATCAGCAAGCTTTGCGTTTTGATTCTTAATTTAAGGCTGTCTGTAAAAGACAGCCTTTAATAAAATTTGTTAATAATAGTGTTTTATTATTAAATTTGATCAGAGCATAATTAACTAATCTAAAATAAACTTAAGGGAAAAAATGAAAAAATTACTTCTTGTTTTCTTTATTGCTGTACTAAGTACAAGTATTAGCAATGCTCAATTTACTCCTAATAAACATTATTTAGGACCAAGTGTGGGATTTTCTTTTCTCGGTTCGACACCACAGTTTGGTTTAAATTATGAATATGGAATGGCTGTAAAAGATTTCGGCCTAATCGGTATTGGTGGAATTGCCCGATATTGGAGCTATAGTGAGGACTATTATTATGGTAAATGGAAATACACAGATATTTTAATTGGAGCTCAGGCAAATTATCATTTCAAAGTTGGAGATGGTAAATTTGATCCATGGCTCGGTGTTACATTAGCTTATGATGCTGGTAAAGTTTCCTGGGATGGTCCCGGAGGTTATAATTATAGTGAGCCAAGCTATGGCGGAATGTTCTTCGGCGGTAATGCAGGGGCAAGATATTGGGTTTCACCAACTTTTGCAATTTCTGCCAGACTGGGATTTGGTTCGCTTAGCTATGGTGGTTTAGATCTTGGAGTAGATTTCAAATTCTAATTTGAAATTTTTATAATTACTTAAATTAGAGGCTTTCTTAAAAATATAATCTGATCTTTAAATTACTTTATTGAGAATCAGATCGGTTATTTTTAGAGAGCCTCTTTTTATTTTGAACTAAACTCAACATCCTTTCAAGCTGTAAAAAAAGTAAAATTTTTTTTCGCTTACTCTCTGCTTATTTTTGCTCTTAATAATTTTTCAAAGGTATCTAAATGAAATTTGAACGAAATGCCGGAATATTATTACATCCAACTTCTCTTCCTTCAAAATATGGGATTGGTGACCTTGGTGATGATGCTTTTAAATTTATTGACTTTTTAGAAAAAGCCGGACAGAAACTCTGGCAGGTTTTTCCATTAGGACCTACCGGATATGGCGACTCTCCTTATCAGTGTTTTTCTGCTTTTGCCGGAAATCCAAATCTTATTAGTCCTGATAAACTTAAAGAAGATAATTTACTGACTGAAAATGATTTGTTTCATATTCCTCAACATAATCCTAAATCGATTGATTACGGTGAAGTAATTGAGTATAAAAAATCTCTCCTAAAAAAAGCATTTAATAATTTTAAGCATCAGCAGGATAAGTTCGATAAAGAGTTTAACAAGTTTTGTAAAAGCAACAAAAAATGGCTTGATGACTTTGTTTTTTTTATGGCAGCAAAAGAGGCTCATGGTGGAATAGTCTGGAAAGATTGGGACGAAGGACTTGTGCTTAGAAAGAAAAAATCTTTGGATGAGTGGAAACAGAAATTATCTGACGAAATCTTTTATCAGAAATTTGTTCAGTTTATTTTCTTTAAACAATGGCATGCTGTTAGAGAATATGCAAATAGAAAAAGAATTAAAATTATTGGAGACATGCCGATATTTATTGCTTACGATAGTGCAGATCTGTGGGCAAATAAAAATCTTTTTACTGTAGATGAATCCGGGAAATTAGAAACGGTCGCAGGTGTTCCGCCAGATTATTTTTCACCAACCGGACAGCTTTGGGGAAATCCGCTTTATAGATGGAAAGAAATGGAGAAGGATGATTTCCAATGGATGCGTAATCGCTTTGAACAGCTTTTTACAATGGTTGATATTATTCGCATAGATCACTTCAGAGGATTTGAAGCTTTTTGGGAAATTCCCGGTGATGCGCCAACTGCTGAAACAGGGAAGTGGGTTAAAGCGCCGGGTAACAAATTATTTAAATCTATAAAGAAACATCTTGGTGATGTTCCGATTCTGGCTGAAGATCTTGGAGTTATTACTCCGCCGGTAGAAAAATTTCGTGATGATTTTGAATTTCCGGGAATGAAAATTCTTCAATTTGCATTTGGAACTGGAATGGAAACAAAATTTTTACCGCATAACTACGTACCTAATTGTGTTGTGTTAACCGGAGCACACGATAATGATACTACTCGTGCTTATTTTGATAAAGTAAAACAGGATAAAGATTCAGATATTTATGATCATGTTCAAAAGTATCTAAATTATTTTGGAGATGATATTGTTTATGAATTGATAAGAGCGGCTTATGCTTCGGTAGCTAACATTGTAATTATTCCGATGCAGGATATCTTGAATCTTGGAGGTGAAGCAAGAATGAATTTTCCTGGTAAACTCGGCGGAAACTGGATGTGGCGTTTTACCTGGGATCAGATTACAAAGGATCTGCATTTAAAATATTTAGGATTAGCAAAACTTTATGAAAGACCTCCGGTGCCGAAAAAAACTGAAGAATAAAAAATATTCTATAGGCTAATTGATTGAATAAAATTATAGTTAGAAAATCTTAATATCAGAAAAATAAAAGGAGTGTAATTTGAAGAAAATAACATTATTGGTGATTTTATTCTCAGTAATCTTACTTGGGTGCAGCAAAAGCGGTGCAAAGGATAATTTAAAATGGGAAACAAATCTTGAAACCGCTTTGGAAAAAGCGAAGCAGGAAAATAAAGCTGTGCTTGTTAACTTCACCGGTTCTGACTGGTGTGTATGGTGTCAGCGCTTAAGTGATGAAGTTTTTTCACAAAGTGAATTTGAAAGTTTTTCAGATGATAATTTAATTCTTGTAAAACTTGATTTTCCTAAAAACATAGAACAAAGTGTTGAAACAAAAATGTACAACAATAAGCTTGCACAAAAATTTGGAATACAGGGATTTCCGACAATTCTTTTGTTTAATTCGCAAGGACAAATGGTGTTGCAAACGGGTTATCAACCTGGTGGCGCCAGCAATTACGTGAACCATTTAAAAAGTTACTTATAAAAATATATCTGTCTTCGGGATTGTATGATAACAGTCCCGAAGTGTTGATTATATCTTCCCTAAAATTTTTCTGCATTAAAAAATTTTCAATCTTTTACTAAATTTGCTTAGTATTAGTTTTTGTTGAAGAAAACCATAAAATAAAATCCAATAAATTTAGCAACTTTAATGACTGGATTTTTGTTATCTAAAAAAACTTGCTGAGAAAACAGACAAAACAAGAAAGCAATCATAAAAACTGAAGTTCAAAAAAAAATCAAAGAGATCCTTGTAATCAGACAACACAATCAGATTGGTGATATGTTGTGTTCCCTTACTCTTTATGCGGGGTTGAAAAAGAAATTTCCTGATGCCAGAATAACTCTTGTTGTAGCTAAAACCAATTATGAAATTCCTTTCTTTGATATAAACCCTTTTATTGACAGAGTTATTGTTTTTGATAAATCTTCTCTTGCATCGATTATCAGTTTTATAAAATCATTAAGAAGCCGGAAATATGATATTGGCATTGTTCCGTCAACTATTGTGTTGTCAAGAACATCACATATTTTAAATTTTCTATCAGGAGCGAAACTAAGGGTAGGGGTTAAATCCATTGATGAAGTTCCGAATTCCTTTTCGAAATTACTCAATGTTAAATCAGATTTTTTGTGGCGCGGAGTTCCTCAGCTAATGCGCAATCTGCAAGTGATAAATCAAATTAATTGTGACTTATCTGAAAAGGAGATAAAAAATATTAAAATTAATTTATCAGAGAGTGATTATGCTTTTGCACATAATTTTCTTGCAAAAAACTTTTCGGGTAATGATAAAAAGATAATTGCATTTCATCCGGGAGCCGGGAAAACTGCTAACAGATGGGATAAAGAAAATTTTATCAATCTGATAAAAAAAATATATAATACTTATCAGAACAATATTTTAATTACTTCGGGCTGGAATGAAGAGGAGTTAATAAATTCTGTTGCATCTGCTTTAAAAGAAGTTAATATTAAATTTACAGTTTTGCATAATGCGCCGATAAAAAGGCTTGCTGCTGTTTTATCAATTGTTGATCTTTATATTACAAATGATACGGGAACAATGCACGTTGCAGGTTACAGTAATACTAAAATGATTTCTTTATTTGGTCCGACTGATCCAAATGAATGGGCTCCGACCCAGAAAAATCAAAAGTATATTAAATCACCAACTGATAAAATAAATGATATTTCTTTACAACAAGTTTATTCATTAGCTTGTGAATTGTTAACAACAATTTAGTTCAGGTATAAAAATGTGGATAATAATGCGGGTTATAATTGCAGTTGTACTGCTTTTTCTTTTAGAATATTATTTTGTTAAAAAATTAAAAACCGTATTTAAAAATTTATTTTCAAGGTTTTCAACTAAAAATCAGAAAATTTTCATTTATGTTTTTTTAGCGGTGCTTAATTTATATCCTGTTCTGTTAATAGTTAATTCAATTTATGCTGCAATTACAAAACAATCTCCCTGGTTCCCTGACAGCAACTGGCTGGATTATCTTTTAATTTATCCTTTTTGGTTCTTGTTTATCCTGGTTCTGCAATTGGTGGTTTACTATTTAGCTCTTGATCTGATAAAACTTATTGTTTTTCCTTTATACAAAAAGAACAAAGAGAAATTCAGTAAATACGAATCAATAATATTTCTTATTCTTCTGCTTTTCTTTGTTGTTTATATACCTGCAAGAATTATTTATGATTATAACTCGGTGGATGTTAATCATATTTCTTTTTATAAAAAGAACTTACCGGAGGAACTTAATAATTTTAAGATAGCTTTTATTTCTGATATTCAGGCTGATAGATATACAGATGATAAACGACTGAAAAATTTTATTGATAAAGTAAATGATGAAAAACCAGATTTGATTTTAATTGCCGGTGATGTAATTACATCAACACCAGATTATATAAATGAAGCTGCTGAGTATATCGGAATGCTAAATGCTGAATACGGAGTTTATTCTTGTATCGGAGATCATGATAATTGGGCTTATCGCCAAGATACAAAAAGAAGCGTAAGAGAAATTACTGCTGCTCTTAAAAAATATAATGTGAGTATGATAAATGATAGTTCGATTAATATCCCCGTTAAGGATTCTGATATCGGAATAACTTTCGCTACAAATACTTATGTTGAATCTATTTCCAAAGATATTCTGAATAATCTTACACAATCCAACACCGGTGACTTAAAAATTTTCTTAACACATCAACCAAGAAACGAAACTATTCAAGCTGCCGAAAAGAATAATTACGATTTATATCTTGCCGGACACACTCACGGTGGACAGATAACTCTGTTATTTCCTTTTATTCAGCTAACACCAACATTGGTTGAAACAACTTTTATAAAAGGTGTTCGTCATTACGGCAATATGCTTGCAATTGTTACACGCGGATTAGGAATGTCGCTTGCGCCTGTTCGCTATAACTCTACTCCTGAAATAGTTATTATTTCACTTAAAAAATAATACATTTTTATTACCTAATAACTTTTTAACGTGTTATTATAAATTATTTCAATATTGCGATTTTGAATTATTTGCATTCTCAAATATCCGGGTTCCAAAAAAGTCCATTTTTGCCTTTGATTTTTTTGTAAGATATACTATTTTATAAGAAAATAGTGTAACCGAATCCTACCGTGATTCACAAACCTGAAAGGAGATGATTTATGAAGTATTCGTCATATATGCTTCACAACTTCAGAAACATCCCTCAATTGAAGCTCGTTTCTCCGGAAATTATCGAAGCTATTGAAATTGTTGGCTCTGTTCTTCCATTTAAAACAAATAATTATGTGATTGAAAATCTTATCGATTGGGCAAATGTTCCTGATGATCCGATGTTTAAGCTTACTTTTCCACAGCGTGATATGTTAAAACCTGAACATTATGAAAGGATGAGAAAGGTAATCAGTAACGGTTTTGATAAACAAAGAATCAAAGATGCTGCAAACGAAATCAGACGGCAGCTTAATCCACAGCCGGCTGGTCAGCTTGAATATAATGTTCCGATGATTGAGGGTGAAAAACTTTTTGGAATGCAGCACAAATACCGAGAGACAGTTTTGTTTTTCCCGAGTCAGGGACAGACTTGTCACGCATATTGCACATTTTGTTTTCGCTGGCCTCAGTTTGTTGGGATTGAAGATCTCAAGTTTGCATCAAGAGAAGCTGAACTGCTGGTTAAATATGTAAAAGAACATAAAGAAATCAGCGATGTTTTGTTCACCGGCGGTGATCCGATGATAATGAAAACTAAACATCTTGAAACTTATATAAGACCTTTACTTGAGGCTAACATTGAACATTTAAGAAACATTCGTATTGGATCAAAAGCACTTGCTTACTGGCCATATCGTTTTTTAACCGATGACGATGCTGACGATTTATTAAGATTGTTTGAAGATGTCAAAAAAGCAGGTAAACATCTTGCCTATATGGCTCACTTTAACCATCCGGTGGAGCTTGAAGGTGAAGCTGTGGAAAAAGCTATTAAAAGAATTTTAAATACCGGAGCGCTTATAAGAACTCAATCTCCTGTTCTAAAACATATAAACGATGATCCAAAACTTTGGGCAGATATGTGGGAAAAACAGGTTAAGCTCGGATGCGTTCCATATTATATGTTTGTTGCCCGCAACACCGGTGCACAGCATTATTTTTCTATTCCACTTATCGAGGCATGGAATATTTTCAGAAAAGCATATCAATCAGTAAGCGGAATCTGCAGAACTGTAAGAGGACCGTGTATGTCTTGTATGCCGGGAAAGGTGCAGATGCTTGGTTTATCCGAAGCAAAGGACGAGAAGGTTATGGTCTTCAGAATGATCCGTGGAAGAAATCCGGATTGGTCAGCCCGTCCTTTCTTTGCTAAATATGATGAGGAAGCAATCTGGTATACCGAACTGCAGCCGGCTTTTGGCGAAGAAAAATTTTTCTTTTCTGATGAGCTGAATAAAATTCTAACACCGGAAGAAATTGAATACGATCTGGAATAAAGTTTAATAATATCGTCCTGTGTTTCTTGTTATCTAAAGCGGAGTCGAAGGATGACATTATTTTCATAAGATTCCGAAACAATCCACCTCTGGCGGACGGAATGACTGTATACAACATTGAGGAAATGTAGGGAATGGGCTTGCCCATTCCGACTTATTATTTTTTTCTAGTGCCTCGTTGTTTAAAATATAACTATACGATAGGTCCAGCCAGAAATTAATCCTCTTGTCATCCAGAGCCTGTCGAAGGATGACATTTATCAGATTCACCATCAGTAAAATTATTTTGCCGTTAATAAAGATAACTTGTTACAAAAAATATTTTATCCTTAACTTTCCACTTAAATTCAACATATTAATTTCAAATTATTATACGAGCAAAACATGAAAACTTTTTTCATTTCCTGCTTTGTTGTTTCCATCCTTTTAATAGCACAAACCAACGCACAAGTAAGCGCAAAAATGTTTCAATATCCTGATGTATCAAAATCTCAGATAGTTTTTACTTACGGCGGTGATGTGTGGATAGCTTCAAAGACAGGTGGAACAGCATACAAACTTACTTCCGCAAAAGGCATAGAAACTTTTGCACGATTTTCTCCCGATGGCTCTCAAATAGCTTTTACCGGAAACTATGACGGCAATCAGGATGTTTATGTAATGCCATCAATGGGTGGTTTGCCCAAAAGAATTACTTATCACGGAATGTCGGATAGGTTAATTGATTGGTATCCCGATGGTAAATCTTTACTGTTTGCATCAACAAGAGAAAGCGGCAAACAACGGTTCAGTCAATTTTATAAAATTTCTAAAGATGGAGGGATTGCCGAGAAGCTTCCTTTACCTTATGCTGAGTTCGGTTCTGTTTCTCCCGATGGTAAGAAAATTGCTTTTACTATCCTTACCAGAATGTTCAGAACCTGGAAAAGATACCGCGGCGGAATGGCAGCAGATATTTATATTTTTGATTTTCAAAACAACACCTCAGAAAATATCACAAATAACATCGCGAATGATGAAATCCCAATGTGGTATGGAGATAAAATTTATTTCCTTTCCGATAGAGGCGCTAATCAACGTTACAACATTTGGGTTTATGATATCTCAACAAAACAAAGTAAACAGATAACCGATTTTGATAAGTTTGATGTTGAATTCCCTTCTATCGGCGATAACGAAATTGTATTTCAGGCGGGCGGACTTTTATATCTACTTGATCTTACAACCGAGAAATACTCTGAAGTAAAAATTAATGTCGTTACAGATGAATCAACACTAATGGCAAGAAATGAAAATGTTGAAAAACTTATTCAGAATTTTTCAGTTTCATACAACGGCAATCGTGCTTTGTTTGAAGCAAGGGGAGAAATATTTTCTGTGCCCGCTGAAAATGGTAGCGTAATTAATCTTACCCAATCATCAGGTGTTGCTGAAAGATTTCCTTCTTGGTCACCCAATGGAAAATATGTTGCTTATTTCAGCGATCGTTCTGGAGAGTATCAGCTTACTATTCGTGATATGGAAAATCCATCCACAGAAAAGAAACTAACTAATTTTGATTCCGGTTATAGATACAATATTTATTGGTCACCAAACAGCAAGCAGTTAGTTTTTATTGATCAGACGATGACGATAAATCTATATGACTTAGATAAAAATCAGCTTGAAGTAATTGATAAACAAAAATGGATGTATGAAGGGGCATTAAGTTATTTTTCTGTTAGCTGGTCACCCGATAGCAGATATGTTAGCTACGCAAAAGAACTTGATAACAGAGCAACTGCAATTGCGGTTTATGATACAAAAGATGGACAAGTTCATCAGCTTACATCAGGCTATTATAATGATACCTCACCTGCTTTTGATCCTGATGGAAAATATTTGTTCTTTTTAACCAACAGAGACTTTACTCCTATTTACAGCAATTTTGATGAAACATGGATTTATGCAAACTCAACACAAATTGCTGCTGTCTCATTAAGCTCTGATACGCCATCATTGTTGTTTGCAAAAAATGATTCAACTATCATAAAGAAAGATGAAGAGAAGAAATCCGATGATAAGAAGAACGAAACAAAGAAGGATGAGAAAAAAGAAGAATCAAAAGTTAAAGAAGTAAAGATAGATTTTGCCGGATTTGAAGATCGTGTTGTAATACTTCCACCTGAGGCTGGAAATTATACTGGCTTAGCTGCTGTTTCCGGAAAAATAATTTATCATCATTATCCAAACACAGGCTCTGCTGACAAGAAAAAATCAATCGTTTATTACGATCTTGATAAGCGTGAGGAAAAAACGATCGTGGACGATGCAGATGCTTTTCAAATTTCAGCAGATGGCAAAAAAATATTAGTTTCAAAACAAAGATCATTTTCAATTGTGGATGTTGCACCTGATCAGAAGCTTGATAAAAAACTCCCAACATCTCAGATGGAAATGACTGTCGTTCCACGTGAAGAATGGAAACAGATATTTACAGATGCCTGGCGCTTAGAAAGAGACTTCTTTTACGATAAAAACATGCACGGCGTTGATTGGAACGCAATGCGAAAACAATATGGCGCATTAGTCGATAACGCAGTAACAAGAAGTGATGTTAACTTTTTAATTGGCGAATTGATCGGTGAACTAAACGCCTCACATACTTATCGCGGCGGCGGAGATGAAGAACAAGCACCACAACGCGCTGTTGGTTATCTTGGCATTGATTGGGAATTAAATAATGGCGCATACAAAATTAAGAGAATTGTAAATGGCGCTCAATGGGATACAGAGGTTCGCTCTCCTCTTTTAGCATCAGGATTAAAAGTTAAAGAGGGTGATTATATCCTTGCTGTTAACGGAATTCCGATTGATGTTACAAAAGAACCGTTTGCTGCATTTGAAGGAATTGCAGGTAAAACTGTTGATCTTACTGTAAATGATAAACCAACTTTCGATAAAGCATGGAGCGTTGTTGTTAAAACTCTTACTGATGAAACACGATTGCGAAACCTCGAATGGATCGAGTCTAACAGAAAACGTGTTGATGAAGCAACAAATGGAAAGATCGGTTATATTTATGTTCCAAGCACCGGACTCGATGGACAGACAGAGCTTGTAAGACAATTTTATGCTCAATTTAACAAAGATGGTTTAATCATAGACGAAAGATTTAATAATGGCGGACAAATTCCGGATAGATTTATCGAGTTGCTGAACAGAAAGCCTCTTGCTTTCTGGGCTGTTAGAGATGGAAGCAACTGGCAGCATCCTTCTGTTGCGAATTTCGGTCCTAAAGTTATGTTGATAAATGGCTGGAGCGGATCGGGCGGAGATGCATTTCCGGATTACTTTAGAAAATCAAAGCTTGGTCCATTAGTTGGATCTAGAACCTGGGGCGGATTGATTGGCATTACAGGCGCTCCTCAACTGATTGATGGCGGATCGATCACTGTTCCTACTTTCAGAATGTATGATCCTGATGGTAAATGGTTTAAAGAAGGGCACGGTGTTGATCCTGATATTAATGTTCCTGAAGATCCCGGAAAACTTTCAAAAGGAATTGATGTTCAATTGGAAAAAGGAATTGAAACCGTAATGCAGCTACTAAAAGAAAATCCACCAGTAAATCCAAAGCAGCCGCCTTATGAAAAGAGATAAATAAAATGAATTATCAATCCGTCCGAAAGGACGGATTGATACTTATAAGATAGCCTTGTTATTTATATTTACAAAAATTCTTTTTTACGAATAACAGATAAAAAAGAATTTCACTTAACATCTTTTACCAGATAACGCTTTATTTTTTGAGTAGTGGTTTTTTCAAACTCAGTATCTCTTATATAAAACTTTCTGATCTGTTTGTAAGTTGGCAGCTCTTTATTAGCTTCTTTAACAGCGTCTGAAATCATAGTGTTAACCAGTTCAGGAGTAATTTGTACTTTATTCTTTCCTGAGTATTCGATAAAAGATTCTGCATCAGTAACAATTTGCACAGAAATAATTTCTGTGTGCTTTTCATCTTTTTCACCATAAACCATACACTCCTGAATAAAAGGACTGCGAATAAGGATATCTTCAATCTCTTCGGGATAAACATTTTCTCCGCTTTTAGAAATGATAACATTCTTCTGTCTCCCGTTAATATGAAGAAATCCATCTTTGTCAAAAAATCCAATGTCACCTGTTTTAAACCACTTATCCTCAAATGCATCGTTGGTGAGTTTTTGATTTTTATAGTAGCCAAGCATTACACTTTCACCTTTTACAAAAACTTCACCAGAACCATGTTCGTTCGGGTTATTAATTTTTACTTCAAGACCAGGGAGTGGTAATCCTGCTGCATTATCTTTAAAGCTATATAATCTGTTTAGTGCAACAATGGGAGCTGTTTCTGTTAAACCATAGCCCTGAACAAAATTAAAACCAAGTTCGCGCAACCCTTTTGCTACTTTAGGATCAGGGGCTGCTCCTCCGGCAATAAACAATCTTATTGAGCCTCCGAATTTTTCGTGCAGTTCTTTAAATACTAATTTTTTAGATCCCTTCCAGCCGATAGATTGCAAGAAATTAGTTACAGAAACAAGCGGAGGAACAATCTTTGATTTCACCTTGTCTTCCTGAATTCCTTTATAAATTTTCTTAAACATTTTATCATATAATAAAGGAACACCAAGCAGAATAGTAGCTTTAACTTTTTGCAGATCATCTACAACTGTTTTTAATGATTGTGCATAATGAGCTGAACTGCCCGCATAAAGCGGACACAACAATCCGCAGGTACATTCATATTTGTGATGTATTGGAAGAACAGAGAGAAACTTATCCTCAGGAGTAATTCTTATCATACTTGTCATAGCTACAAGATTAGCCGCAAGATTTTTCTGAGTCAGCATAACACCTTTTGCTCTACCCAGAGAACCGGAAGTAAAAATAATTTCACTTATTGCATTTGGATCAATATTAGGCAGATGATCAATTATCGGATTTTGTCTTTCTATCATTCTTATCATTGAGAAGATATTATTCTTATCCTCTTTCGAATCCATATTAATATAATATTTAAGATTAACCAGAGAATCCCTTTTTTCCTTCATCAATGGCTCGAATGAATCTGAAAATATAATTGCTTTTGCATCAGACTCGTGAATAATGTTTAACATCTCATTCTGATTGAGGTTTTTATCCAGCGGCACGGCTACCATATTAAAACACATTGTTGTAAGATATGATAATGACCATTGAACTCTGTTTTCACTTATAATTGCTATGTGATCTCTTTCTTTAATGCCAAGTTCAAACAATGATTTTCCAAATCTTATGATATAATCATACAACTGTCTGTATGTAACATTTGAGATCGGAGTTTGATTTAAATCTTCCAAAGCCAGCTTATCTGAATATTCCTTTGATGACCGGATAATCATTTCCTGAATTGTGTTTACTTTGGGAACATCGTAGAGTGGGTAATTTTTAATCATTTTATTTTCCTTTATTATAAAGTTTTACTTATAGAAACTGCACCACGAAGATCATCTGTTTGATACTCAGTTGCTTTATCGTCAGGATATCTTGTATTAAGGACATTCTTAACATTCTGGTTAATATCCTCAGTACTGCCATGGCAGTTTAGACAGAGAGGCTGAATTATTATTGGTTTTAAATATCTTATTTTTTTAATTCCATTTGTTTCTTCAATTTCAATGTATTCTGTTGTTTCATCAAGCTTACCACTTGATTTTAGCTCTTCAAAATATTTTAAAGCCTTACTTTCATATTCATCAGGAATGCTGTTTTGATTTCTGTTTTTAAAAGTAACTCTTTTTATATATATACCTTTACTAACGCCATAATCATTTGTAAGTATTTGTGCAGTATCAGAACAAACATTTACAGCACTTACAATTCCATTAGTCCGGATTTCTTTAACAAGAATGTTTTTTAGAGATTCGGAAAATTCTTTAGCATCTTTTCTGAGTCCGTTTTTTATTTGTTCTGTTAATTCAGGCAGGGATTTATCTGAACAAGCTATAGTAATAAAAAGAAAAATAAGTATAGAAAGCGAAAGGATATTTTTCATAGCACTCTCTCCTGATTTATAAAAATATCGAATCCTCACTGTAATTTAATAATAATATTATACGATTTGTAAATATTCTTTAAGTTTAGCAGTAAAATTTTATAATATTTTGAAATCAGGAAGATCTTTAACTCAGAAAGCTATATTCAGGTTCTGGCTGCCATTAGCGATAACCTGGATGATGATGTCAATTGAAGGACCTTATCTCTCTGCGCTTATTGCCAGATTACCAATGCCTGAGTTTAATCTTGCTGCTTATGGAATTGCTTTTTCGCTTGCAATGATTTTTGAAGCACCTGTTATAATGATGATGAGTGCCTCAACAGCATTGGTAACAAATTATAAATCATTTTTACAACTGCGAAAGTTTAATTACTTATTAATCTTTTTATTAACAGCATTATTAAGTCTCTTTTGCGTTCCCGGAATATTTTATTTTATTACCGAAAATTTAATCGGTTTACCACCTGAAGTCTCTCATCTTACTCATATTGCTGTTATTATCTTAATTCCCTGGCCCGGAGCAATTGGCTTCAGAAGATTTTATCAGGGAATATTAATAACTCACGGGTTAACAAAGTTAGTGGCTTACGGAACTGCAATCAGACTTACTTCGATGTCATTAACTGCCTTTATGTTTTTTGCTTTTACAAATGTGCCGGGAGTTGTTGTCGGTGCTACAGCCTTATCAACTGCTGTATTATGTGAAGCTGTTGCAAGTAAAATAATGGCTTTAAAAATTATTAAGAAACTTAAAATCGAAACTGAGCCCGTAGAAACAACACTAACACAGCTAAATATTCTGAAATTTTATTACCCGCTTGCTTTAACATCTTTGCTAACTTTGGGAATACAACCGTTTGTTACTTTCTTTATCGGACAAAGCCGGATGGCAATTGAATCATTTGCAGTAATGCCTGTTGTAACTTCACTGGTATTTATTTTCAGAGCTTTTGGATTATCTTATCAGGAAGTAGTAATTGCATTAACAGGCGATAATTTTATAAATCATAAAAGTTTAAAAAGTTTTGCTATCAAACTTGCTATTTTTTCCGCAGGCAGTTTAATGATCGTTGCTTTTACACCATTATCAGAAATATGGTTTAAAAATGTTTCCGGACTTTCAGAATTATTAACCGAGTTTGCGGCAACTCCTTTAAAGATAATGTCATTCTTTCCGGTGCTTACTGTTTTAATCAGCTTTCAAAGAGCAATATTGGTAAAATCAAAAGAGACTAAACAAATTACTTACGGCACCGCAATAGAGTTTATCGGAATAATGATAGTTGTAGCAATATGCATAAAATATTTTATGCTGGTTGGTGCTATTGCAGCAACTATCTCATTTGTTTTAGGCAGAATAGCTGCCTGTGTTTATTTACTGATTCCTGCAAAAAAATCTTTGCAGTTAAGTAAAAGCTCTATTCAATCAGTTTAAATATTTCGCTAAGATTTTTCTTTTCTCTTTGTTCTACTTTTTCTCTTGGTTTTCCTATTGCGACACAAGCAACTAATGTATTCGGAGATTTTACTTCTAATAATTTTTCTAATTCTTCTCTTGCAACAAGTAATCCTGAAAGCCAGCAAGCTCCATATCCAAGATCGAATGCTGATAAGATCATATTTTCTACAGCCGCACCGATAGATTGAATATTAGGATAGCTCCTTAAGCGTTCAACATCTTCAAAGCTTAATTTACTTTCATCCAAAAGACTTTCAACAACCATTTTATAAGGTCTCATTTCAACAGCTATTATAACCGGCGCATCCATAAAGAAAGTAGAAAATCTTAATACTTTTGCCTGAGCAAGCATTTTATCTTCTTTATTATTATGCGGAAATAGTTCTATAACTTTTTTCTGCACAGCATTTCCCATTTGGTCGATTATATCTTTATTTGTAATTGCAATAAACTTCCAGGGCTGTGAATTATTTATGCTTGGTGCAAGTCCTGCTCTTCTGATTATTTCTTTAATATCTTCAATCGGAACTTTCTCATCGGTAAATGTTCTGATGCTAACTCGTTTTTTGATTACATCTTTTAATTCCATATTAACTCTCCTGTAGATAAAATTATTGAGTTGATAATTATCATTTATATGAAAATATTCTGAACAAAATTGATTATTATTTGTGTACAAATATAAGGAAGATTGATATCGAATATGAGAAAGGTTATTTATTTGCTTTTATTACCTGTTGTATTAGTTATTTTATGGCTTGGTTTTAAACCAAATAAACCTGTTAATAATGTAACCTCAAACAAATATTCAGATATTGATACAATTAATTCAAAAGAGAAAATTATGGAACAAAAGATTATTAAAACTGAAGAAGAATGGAAAAAAGAACTAACTTCTGAGGAATATAATATCCTGAGAGAAAAAGGAACTGAACGACCTTTTACAGGAAAATATTGGAATTATTTTGAAGACGGTATTTATGTTTGTGCTGCTTGCGGAACTGAGCTGTTTGCATCAGACACAAAGTTCGAATCAAGTTGTGGCTGGCCCAGTTATTTTCAACCAATAGACAGCAGTCGCATTATTTATAAAGAAGACAGAAGTTACGGAATGATAAGAACAGAAGTAATATGTGCTAAGTGTGATGGACACTTAGGGCATGTTTTTGAAGATGGACCTCCGCCAACAGGATTGAGATATTGTATTAATTCCGGCTCCATGAAATTCATTTCAAAGAAAAAATAATTTAAATAAAAACCATATCTTGCATCTTTCAATTTCTCAAAATAACAGAGGTTAATATTGTCTGCTTCAAACAATGCTACAGTTGATCAAGCATCAGCAAAATTAGGCTGGAAATTTCCAAAAGATTTTTGGTTAGCAAATTTAATGGAGCTCTGCGAGAGAGCTGCTTATTACGGATTCTTTATTCTACTTACAGTTTACTTAACCGATTTAGTTGGCTTTGATGATTTTTGGGGTAACACGATTGCAGGATTGTTTGCCGGATTCTTGTATTTACTTCCACCTTTCTCTGGGGCAATAAGCGATAGAATTGGTTTTAAAAACGGACTTATACTTGCCTTCGGTTTGCTTACAATCGGATATTTTTTTCTTGGAGTTACTTACTCAAAAGTTTCTGTTATTTTCTTCTTAATTGTTTTGATGGTTGGGGCTTCGTTTATTAAGCCATTAATAACCGGCACAGTTGCAAAAACATCTGATCAGGCAAACAGGGCGAGAGCATTTTCAATTTTTTATTGGATTGTAAATATCGGGGCATTCAGCGGCAAAACTGTTGTTCCCTGGATCAGGAAAGGACTGGGATTAGAATATATTAATTTCTTTTCAGCAGGAATGTCTTTTATCGCTTTATTACTTGCTATCTTTTTATTCAGAAATCTTGAATTAAAAACTGAAAGAAAATCATTTAAAGAAATCTTAAACGGATTGATAAAAATCTTAACTAATGCAAGATTAATCATACTTACATTAATTATTTCAGGCTTCTGGCTTATTCAAGGGCAGCTTTATCAAAGTATGCCAAAATTTGTTTTGAGAATGGTTGGCGAAGATGCAAACCCTGAATGGTTGGCTAATGTTAATCCTTTTGTAGTAATGATGTTTGTAATAATTATTACACAGTTGATGAGAAAAAAGTCAGCAGTAAATTCAATGATGGTAGGAATGTTCATAATGCCTTTATCAGCTTTCTCAATGTCCCTTGGTCCCTGGCTGCAAGGAATGTTCGGAACTGAAATTCCATTGCTTGGAATACTTTTTCATCCATACACAATTATGATGATAGTTGGGATTGGTTTACAAGGTTTGGCAGAATGTTTTATCTCTCCAAGATTTTTAGAATTTTTTTCTTTGCAAGCTCCCAAAGGAGAAGAGGGTATTTATCTTGGCTTCAGTCATTTACACTCATTCATATCCTATATTGCTGGTGGAGTTATATCAGGATTTTTATTGGAGAAATATTGTCCCGACCCGAAAATTTTACCGCAAGGTTTAACTGAAATTCAAAGAGCAGCATATTATACAGATGCACATTTAATCTGGTATTACTTTGCAGCTATCGGATTAACTTCTGCAATTGCGCTAATTATTTATAAATGGTATTATAATAGAAAAGATAAACAGTTCGCTGTGTAAAATTATTATGAGTAAAGTGAAGCAATCTATCAGATTGCTTCACTTCGTTTGGAATGATAGATAAAAATTATTTTCGTTCTGCAGATCTGCCGCCAAGATATTTGGAAAAGAATTGTTCCATTGCATCATAAAAATCAAATCTGTTTTCTTCATTTCTGAAACCATGTCCTTCATTATCTTTTACCATATAAGGAACATCAATTCCTCTTTTCTTCAATGCTTCTACCATCTGATCTGATTCGTTTTTATTTACTCTTGGGTCGTGTGCGCCTTGCGCAATAAACAAAGGAGCAACTATTTTATCAACATGAAAAACAGGCGATGCATCGCGAAGCAGTAAAGAATCCTTTTCGGGATTTCCAACCATCTCATAAAGCATCTCTCGCATAGGTGCCCAATAAGGAGGAATAGAATTCTGAAAAGTAAATAAATTTGAAACTCCTACATAATCAACTCCGCAGGCATAAAGTTCCGGAGAGAATGTTAATCCGGCGAGAGTTGCATAACCGCCATAAGAGCCGCCGTAAATACCAACTCTTTTTGGATCAGCAATTCCTTGTTCAATCAACCATTTGACGCCATCAGAAATATCATCCTGCATGGTTTTGCCCCATTGTTTAAATGATATTTCCCAGAATTCTTTTCCATAGCCGGTAGATCCTCTGAAGTTCATTTGTAATATTGCATAACCTCTATTCGCAAGGAACTGAACTTCTGGATTGAAGCCCCACGAATCGCGTGCCCAGGGACCACCGTGAGGATTAACAACAACAGGAAGATTTTTTGGTTCAACTCCTTTTGGTAATGTTAAGTAACCATTAATCGTTAATCCATCCCGTGATTTATATGTAATTGGTTTTTGATCTGAAAGATATTTTTCATCAAGCCAAGGACTTACATCGGAAAGCTTTTTAAGATCCTTTGTCTTAACATCGTAGAAATAATACGCCCCAAGTGATTTGTCACTATATGTCCTCACCAATAGCTTATCTTCATCTTTGTTATTACCTACAACTGCAATTTGCAATCCCGATAATCTAGAATTTAAATTGTCATATATTTCTTTTGTTGCTTTATCAAAGAAATGATATTCTTGTTTCCATCCAACATAAGAGGCGAAAGTTATTTCTTTTCGTTTCCTTGAGTAGCTTAAGTTTTCAACATCATAATCAGGATTTTCATATAAAACTTTTACTTCCTTATTATCTGCAATGTTATATTCAACAATTGCTGATTTATCTCTTCCAATATTTGAAGCCATGTAAAGATTTTTATTATCGAAAGTAAAGAAAAGCGGGGCAAGAGTTTCTTTAAATGTTGTGGTAATCAAAGGTTTAAAGTCCTGATCTTCAGTATCGCGATAAAGAACGCTTGAATTAACTCCATCCGTTGTTGTTGCAATTCTTAATTTGCCGTCGTGATCAGTTAACCAGCCTGTTATATTGCCCGGATTTTGTCCAACTTCTGTCATTTCTCCGTTGTTAACATTAATTCTGTAAACATCAAATACCTGTAGATTGTTTTTATTCAACTGTATTAACATTTCATCAGGATTGTCTTCGAGATCATCTACTACACCTGCTCTTACTTTATCGAATGGCGTAAGATCTCTTTGGTTTTTGCCATCGCGATCAACTGCGTATAATCTGAAATTTTCATCGCCCTTTGAGTCCTGGATATAAATTATTCTGTTATTACCTTTCCAGAAATATCCAGCAATATCTCTTTCGGTAGCAAATGTAACCTGTGTTGTTTTCTCTTCTCCGATTTTTTGAACAAAGACATTCATTCTGGAATTAACCGGCTGCATAAAGGATAAATAAACTCCATCTGGTGAAATTTGATAGCTCCTCTTTTCCGGATTCCTGAAAAAATCTTTCATTGGAATTAGGGGTACATCTGTTTGTTGTGGAAAAAGCGATACAGTAAAAATCATAATCAATCCTGAAATAATTAATTGTTTCATATTAATCTCCTTGTAGATTTGTTAAAGGAATAATAGCATCTATGTAAAACTCGGATAAGCGGGTTATTTTACCTTCTAAAAATACATAAACGGCAAATGGAATTGAACAGTGAAGTGAATACCTTATGATTGGATAAAAAAATCCGTGCAGCAGTTAACTGCACGGATTAAAAAAATAAACACTATAGCTTAGAAGCCGAATGATAATGCAAATATATGATTCGAATCAAAATATTTAACAGGTACAAATGCATAATCAAGTGAAAGATCGATACCGCTAAACTCTTTGAAGTTTAATCCCAAACCAAGCGTATAATTCTGGAAAATGTTTGGTGTATCGTCAGTTGACTGTGGTGAGAAAAGATAACCGCCTCTTACAAAGAAAATATCTCTATAAGAATATTCTGCACCGAACTTATAATCATCATAAGTATAGTTATTATTTTGAAATGCACCTGCGATTGTTACAGCATTTTCTTCGTCAAATTTATTTTTATATGAAAGACCAATTGATATATCTGACGGTAGTTCGGCAGTTGCCGCTTCAACCAACAGATACGTTGGTCCTCTGTTTGAGTTCGGGTCGATCGCATTTACATAAAGCGCATTACCGTCAAATTTCATTGGAGAACCAAGATTTCTGACAACGACGCCCAGATCTAATCCAGGAACTTCGAGCAGATCCCTGTACTGGACACCGAAATCAAAGCTGAATCCTGAAGCTGATACTCTGTCTATAGATTCATTAATTAAGTTAAAATTAGCTCCAACGGAAATTCTGTCAGTTAACTGTTTTGAGTAAGTTAATCCTAATACAAAAAATGTTGGGCTGATTACGGCACCCGTTCCATCGGGTTGATCCATAGTTGTCTCTTGAATATCTCCGATATTAAAGGACCTAATAGATATTCCAACAGAGCCGAAGTCGCCAAGTCTTCCGCTTGCGGCTACATAATTGACATTCATATCCGCCATATATGAGCGGTATGAAAATAATGCGTTGGCTGATGTAGGACTAAAATCAACGCCAGCCGGGTTCCAGTAAATACCTTCCAGACCTGTAACATTGGCAATCGTAGCACCTGACATTGCAAGGTATCTTGCGCCAACCGGAATTCTTAATTCTGGTGAAGCTGAGGTACCTGCACGATTGTGACCACCACCGAATGTTTCAAAGGCTGAGAAGCTCAGTATCAAGAGTATGAACATTATTCTTTTCATTTGAAACATAATTTCCTCCGAAATAATTAAAATTTTATTTAAGAGTACAAGCACTTAAGCTTGTACTCTTTTAAATATCAATATACTTTTAACATCTGCTGTTCTTGAATAACAGCTAATTTTATGATCTTTGTTTTTCCTAAATCCGGCATATCAATATAAACGATATAAATACCGCTGGCTACAGGATAGTTATTATCGTTTGCCAGATTCCAGGTTTCAAATTGTCCCTGATTAGGAACATGAGTTATTGTTTTAACAAGAACACCGCTCAAATCAAATATTCTGATAACTGCATTATCAGGCAAATGATTAAAAGTTACATATTTATTATTCGGTGCTGTTTCTCTATACTGGTATCCATAATATGGATTTGGGAATACATTGATTTTTTCAACATCAGTTTTAGCTTTATCCGGACTAAAACTTGGTGGAACAGGTGCTTTAAATGTAAATTCATCATCAATTGTATTAGAATAGTTAGGTACGATTTTAAAGACCTGACCATCCTGAGGATTAAATGGCATTGTTCCTCGCTGCAGTGGCCATAATGCATACAAAGTTGGGAATTCGTCTGCCTGACTTAATGCATTTCTTGACGTAAAATACGGGTCAGGAGTATCTGTATATGGAGCCTTTAGGAAGAACAAATATTCTCTATCACCGTTATCGGCTGTAGGTCTCCAGGTAGTATCAGCAGCAGGTCTGCCAGCCTGCTCAACATAAGCAACAGATAATTGCTGCGGTGGATTGGCGTCAACATCCCACAATGTGAAATATTGTTTTTCATAATCCATATAACCGTAACTTGGTGTACCGCCTCTTAAATACCTGTAGGCTCTTTGCCCGTTATTCCTGTCGGTAACAAATCTTAATTCAACAGTAACATATTGATCAGGTGTAATATTACTGCCAAAGAAATCTGAACCTAAAAGCAATCCGCCAAAGAATTGCTCACCACCAGCATCAACACCAGTAAACCATCTGGCAGCAGAAGGTGTAAATGACCAGTTATTAATATCCACAGGAGGACCAATAACTTTAATTAAAAGACCATCGACAACAAAATAATTTTCATCGCCGCTCTGATTTTCCTGATTTTCTAACTTTACAACTCCATCTGTTACATCGGTTAGCGACCAGGTACCATCTGCCGCAAAATTAACTCTATAATCATGTCCGGTAACCCGCGTTGGATCGAGAACAATAACCTCTACAGAACCATCACTGCCGCCATTGTGTGTAACAGCAATACTATCGCCGGCTGTAGTAGAATATGTTACTCCCGGATTAGTAGTCTGTGGTACTATTTCAACAATTGTTGGTGCAGACTCTAAAATATATGATGGTAATGATGGATCATCTTTGTAACCGATAGCTGTAACAGCAAAGGTATATGATTGTCCATTAACCAATGGTTTATTGTTCAGATAATCTTTATCAATTAGCATTCTTCTTCTTACACCGCTTACGTTATCTAACGGAACTATTGGACGCGTATAAACAATGCCTGTATTTTCATCCAATATTTTATCTGATAAGAAGCTTATATTATCAACAACATCATAAGTAGCTACCCTGATACCGTCAGCAATATCTTTGCTTCCGGGGGGCAACTGATATACTGAATATGCCTGAAATTCATAAGGACCATAGGCTTGATTTTCAGTAGCCTCTTGTAAGCTTGCAGTTTCATTCCAATAGATGGAAATCTCATTATCTAAAGCCACAGATTTTACAGTTGGAGGAGGCATTAAAGGCACATCAAACAACTGATCATAAGCATACTGTGCGAAAGCATCATAATATTTCATCACACTAATACTTGAAAGATTGTTTCTGCCTAATCCATAAACAAGTCCCAATACTATCTGAGCCGTATCACCTTTACTTAGTGTAATTGGTCCATTTACCACCATAATTCTTCTGTCGCCCGGACCTTCAACACGTCCGTCAATTTTACCGGTTCCGGTAACAGGATCGCCAGCAAGTAAAAAAGTGCCAGATGGAGAAATATCTGTTACCTCTTCAGGGAAAGGACTAGCACTTGGATATCTTGGAATTGGTTTTTTTCCTCTCATCAAATTATAAAACTCAAGAGTTCCATTGTAATTAAATCCCGGATCGCTCCAGGCACCGCCAGCAGCAAAATAAATATAGGAACTCATCGGTTTGTCATTAAAATATTTATAACCTTTTCTCCATTTAAGATCAAACAATGCGCTATCATTCGGATCACCGGTAAATTTTGAAGCACCTTGTAAGAAGTCATAACCTACTGCTGGTGGAGCTAATTGCAAACCTGCATAAGTTGCATCAGATGTTCCGGAACTATAAGCATATCCCATATTTAATATAGTGTCGCAACCTGCAAAATCGTCTGACGATGTTCCAACATCAGGGTCAGCCCATTGAACAATAAAGAAACTATCAATTGTAGCATTAGTAGATGAGTTTGGAGTTCCGGTATAAATCAGGTCCATCTTTTTAAATATTACATTGCCTAAAGCTCCCGAAGCAGCATAAGCCCAATAAGTTTCTGATACTACCAAACCGATTGGTGGCGAACCATAGTTTGACTCCGAGAGATCGTCATTGTATTTGATAAATAAGGATTGAGATGCACCAGGTACGCCGGGAATATCACCTTCTTCAGGTTCGAATTTGCCATTATTGTTTAAATCAACTGCTGGTTGATAGCCGGGGATTCCATTACGTTCTTCGTACATGGCTCCCTCATCAACTGGCCATTCTGCCCAATCAGCAGCATACTGATCTCTTATTTCCTGAATGTTGGCAGAAGTAACAGAAGAAGAAGGAATATCATTAAATGTAGCAGCATCATCTGTTAGATCTCCCCATAAATAATCGGGTCTTACTCTAAATAGACGTGTAAGAGGGGCACAACCCGTTCCATAAGTATTTCCATTTACTCTGACAGCCGGACTGCTTCCGTCATTTACCTGTCCACCCCAAACAACGCCTTCAGCAAAGATAGCTCCAACACTGCTACCACTTGGGAAAGCTCCGTTCCAGCTGGAAGCAACCACCCAATCATGGAATCCTTCATCAGAGACCCACATGGTTACTTTATTTATATTCATCAGACTCTGTCGCGGATTAAGTGCTGTTGTCTTCTGAAGCGCTGGTTTTTTCCCTTTATCTTTTTCTTCGCCCTTATAGTTTGCAAGCAAACTATTTGAAGCTACGAAAAAGGAAAGGAGAATTAGTATTAAACTTAATAAATTGAGTTTTTTCATATTAAATAACCTCCGCATAAATTATATTTTTTATAGGATAACATTATAATCTCCTATAAATTAAAAGTTAACCGAGATGCCAGCAACCAATTGTCTTGGAGGACCAAAAACATCAAAACCATAAACATTATAGGCGGCTGCTCTGTTGTCTAAACTAATTGCTCTGTAAAGATCAGCAAATCTTTCAGTATATCTGGGATTAGCAATTAGAGTCTTAGCATCTGGTGTATTTAAGAATCCATCATCATTTGCATTACCAGTTTTATCATAAACATTTATTGCGTTCTTTGTGTTTAACAGATTATAAACCTGAACATAAATATTAAAATCAAAGTCATAAATGTTTACAGTCTTATCAACTCTAAGGTCAAAATTATATACCCACGGAGTTGTAGAAGAATTTATTGGTCCATAAGGTCTTCTGCCTCTTGTATCACCTGAACCAATTGGAGTTAGCCCGCCTGTCCATGCAGAAGACTGACCTAAACCTGCCCAGGTTGAATAAGTGAACGGGTGTCCGCTATTAAATGTCAACAATAGATTTATACCAAACTGTTCTAATATTGGACCGCCATCTCCTTTATCAAATCTGAAATCAACAATGAAAGAACCTCTATGTGTCTGATTATAATCCAATGGGATTAAAACCGTTGGTACGTTACCGTTAACTTCAACGGAGCCGATACCGCTACCGGATAGTGAGTTTGTACCCTGTGCAGATGAGTATGTATAATTTATGCCCGCACTGAATCTTTCAATTCTTCTCATCTTAAAACTAAGCTCCAAACCTTTGGTTGTAGCAAAGTCCTGATTAGAGAAAACATTATATTTACTTCTGATAGCACCAGGTGCAGTATTAACTACAGTATATTGTAGCTGTCCTTTTATGTCTTTATAGAACAAAGTAATATCAAGGGCTGCAAAGTCTGTAAATTGATGTGATAATCCGATTTCATACTGAGTTGTTCTGATCGGGCTTGGATTATATGCTATCGGATTAGTGAATAAGTTTGCACCCTGAATCTGCTGAGCTGAAATGTAAACACCTCTGTATGCAACATCTAAGCTAGGTGACTGAACAAATTTTCCAAATTGTAAATGGAATACTGTTTTATCAGTAACCGGGAAAGCAAATCCTAATCTTGGTGATAGATAACTAAATGTATCACCTTTTCTATAAGAAGTATCAGGGATTGTATGATTTACCCTGTCAATACCAGGGTTTAACGGGTCTTCCCATGCCCAGCTATCCATATCTATATAATCATATCTTAAACCGGCATTAATAATAAGATCACTAATTTCAAATCTGTCTGTAACATATCCGGATAAAAACGTAGGATGTTTAGGAGCAAAGACTCCATCATTATTTGATGTCTCATTACCAAATACATCAAAACCATAATTATTAAAATTGGCGAACAAGGTTGTTCCAATAAGAGTAGAGAGCGAATCTCTTGCCTGATCAGGATTATTTCTGATTGTTGATAAGAAATTGCTTGGAGAACCGTTATCCCAGCGTCTTACTGTCCAGTATTGATAGCTACCTCCAATTTTTAACGCATGTTTTTGAATTTGTCCTGTATAAGATACACTTGCATTGATATAATTATTATGGTCTTTTCTAAATCTGCTTAAGTTGGTTCCCGGTCTGTTAAAGGGGAATCCATAAAAATCATATTGAGGTGGAGCTGAATAATAGTTGGCATATTTCCATCCATATTCTGCGGCAGCTAAACTATCACTATATAAAAGAAAATTATCTTTGAAGAAAGGATCATAAACCTTTTCCCTGTAATCAAAGAACCCAAGACCTGCCTCGACGAATGAATTAGATTCCAGCAAATATGTACCCTTCAGATTTAATAAAAGGCTTGATGCATCAGTAATTGTCATTCTGTCAGAATTAAAAATATTAAAAATATCGTTGGTTCCTTTTCCCGTTCGCCAGGTAAAAGCACCTGCTAATCTTAAGATTAATGGATTATTATCAAAAACTAATGTACCATTCGTTGTATATCTGTTATTTGAATTACCGGGAATATTTGCTGCATCCCATTTAAGAATTTGATAATCAGTTTTTGCGCCGCCAAAGGTACCATAATCGTAAACCTTTGTAGTATCAAAAAGAGCTCCATCAGAAAATGCCAAAGGGTTAGCATCAAAAAATTTTCTGCTGTCTCTGTCAAATGTATTTTCTGCGGATAAGAAAATTTTAAGCTTATCTGTAACAATTGGACCACCGAAAGTAAACACGTAATTAGAATAACCATAAGAATACGTACCTAAGAATTTCTCACCAGGGTAATTACCAAGGTTATCTGTTTCAGCTCTGAAAGAGAATTTATAGGTGTTTGTACCTGTTTTGAATTCAGAAGAGACAATACCAGCATTAGCATTACCAAATTCAGCAGTATAACCGCCTGCTTGTACAAGAACTTCCTGTAAAGCATCTGCAGTAACTGTTACAAGGCTTCCGCCATTTCGATTTAATATATTTTTTGTATCAGAACCTTCAACAGTATAGCCAGTCTCATCGGGTCTGCTGCCACGGATAAAAGTTAATCCGTTTTGTGTAACAATACCGGGCTGAAGCTGAACTATGGCATTCAGGCTTCTAAGACCAAGATTTTCCATATCCTCAGGTCCAATTCTTCTTAATGCATTGGTTGAGGTTCTATCAATCAAAGGTCTTTCAGAAACTATAACAACTTCGCCTGTTGTTAGTCCTGTAGGCTGTAATGTAAAGTTGAGTCTGGTTGTTAAGCCCGAAGTAACCAGTACATTGCTAACAGTTACATCTGTGTAGCCGATGTACGAAGCTTTAACATTATATTGTCCTGCAACCAGATTAGTAATCAGATACTCACCATTGATATCAGACGCAGCACCCAAACTTGTACCTACAACAATTATATTTGCCCCAATTAAGGGCTCACCTGTTTGCTGATCAGTTACCGTTCCCGAAATTCTACCAGTCTGCGCAAAGGTAAAGGAACAGGCAAACAGTATTAAAAGTAAAACTTTGTAAAATCTGGAAAACATTTTTTCCTCCGTTAATTTTTAACTAGTTGATTAATCATCAGTAAATACACTGTATTGAATGTCTAATGGACTTTTACTACCTCCACCACCGGTATCCTGTCCAAATACCACAACTGTATATCTGCCTTTTGATTGTACAGTATAATCAAAAGTGATATGTTCAGTATCGTTGTACAAAATATCAATACTGTGTGAGCCAGCAGTAAGTTTAATGTAACCTTTTGCTTTACCCATTGCGAGTCCACCAGTAAAAGTAGTCTGGGTTCCATCAACACTTACACTATTAAGAACCGCATCTGAAGATCCATTAAAGAAAGCAACCCAGCCGAATCCATCCGGAAATAAAGCTTCACCTTCTTTGGAATCTTTAGTTTGCCAAATATATCGTTGGGTCATAATTACTGCAGAGTTAAGGGTATCATTACCTACAAGAAAAACTCTGAATTTCTTTTCTGTTTGAGCTGCAAATTTATATGTGTTATTACCACCAGTAGCAAAACTAGCAGCAAGAGTTTTGCTTCCGGAAGTGATAGTTAAAAAGCCATTCCCGGAACCCGGAGCCTCGCTTCCAAAATCTGCCGAACCAAGGGACTGACCATTTAATGTAAGAGACGCCACTCCTGCGCCAGTAACTAAATTGACAACCTTTATCTGACTGGAGTATTCAATATTGTCAGGAATAGGATTGACACTAGTATCTACGCATCCGGCAATAAGTAAAGCAGAAACAAAACCTATTGCCAACAGTAGTTTAGTTTTGTAAGATGTTCTCATTTTACCTCCTAGTAAAATAATTTATTTGATTGGATTGAGAAGTCTCTATAATGATTTTAATTAATTTTATTATCATCAGATATTAAAATTTGTTGTTAAAAAACAACGAAGTATAATCAGATTGATTTTATCCAAACGTGTTTTTTTATTAATCATTGGTTCAAACATCGGTTTACTATCTTAAATATGTTAAGAATAAAATCATTGTTAAAGATATTGGGCCCTCTTCTAATTGATTAAAGACAGAATAATTACTGCAAGAATAAGAAATGATATTTATCTAAAGTATGTTGGCTTTGGATATTTGAGATATAATTCTGTATCAATTTAATCAAATAGAAATTCCTTTTTATAAATGAATTTAAATTATCACTATGAAAGTCCAAAAATTTATTCTTAAAGTCAATAAAATTTTTTAAAAAAATTAAAAAATTTATTGTTATTATATCTGCCCGAAAAATTAAAAATTTGTTCTCTGGTATGATTATAAATTAAAATATTCAAATATAATCTTTAATTATTCCCGGAATTTTTAGTGTACATTTAACTACAATCTTGTTAATAACTTGAGTTCAATACCCTGGAATGCAGGTTCAAATCTGCAGATACCACCGATACAGATATTGCCCGCCTGTCTTGAACCTATTAACAAACTTAAATCTGAATGATTGCCGAGCTTGTATCCGAACTGAATAAAACTCCAAAGCTTTCTGACAATCCTTCCTTGCTCAGGTTCTTTGGTTTGAATTTCTGTTACCAATGAAACATTAAAACCAGGCGATCTTAAATATTCAATACCAATAACATCATCATAATATTTTTCGCTGGTAGTCAGGTTTTCAGTTTGTTGATGTTCCAGCACAACCTTAATTGTATTGATATCATCAAAGTAAAATTTGTTTTCCAGAATCGGAGTGATGTTTTTTGTATTTGTTGAAAGCTCTTCGTTATATCCAAAAGCTACTATTGTAGTAAAAGACTCGTTCCAATTATGAGTAGCTTGAAAATAAAACTCCTGCAATTGTGTTGAAACAGGAATTGAAATATTGTTTACTCTCTGAAAATATGAACTTGTTGGAAGTGTTTTGGTAACGCCATAATTTGTAGTTAAAGATGTTTCATCAGAAATATTATAATTTACTTCTACAGCAAAACCATCTTCATTTGATTGATCAAGCGGGGAAGGGTGACGGTTTAAAAGTTGATATGTATATTCTTTTCTTAACGATGGGGAGGTATTGTAGAAAATAGTTCCATCATTGGAGGTAAATGCAAAGTTATCGTAGTGTTTATATTCGCCCACTATTGAAAACATATCATAATAAAAAATTAAGCTGCCATAAAATGCTTCGCCGATTTTCCATTTGTCATTATTAAAAACCTGTGATTGAATATCTTTATTACTTTTAAATGCATATTCGGCATAACCATCAAAATTCCAGTATGATGGCTGTATCCTGAATGAAGCAAGAGTAGTTCTTGCCATATTTTCAATATCGGGTTTATTTGATGCGAATGTTGTACCGAGCTTTACAAAATCAAGTCCGTTATAACTTAAGTCTGCCGCGTGTAAAATATCTTTTCTTTCGTTTACAGCGTTTGAAGCAGAGCCTGTTAATGCAGAAAGCAAGAACCCCATATAGTTTGCTTTTACTTTTACACCGAGCAGATTATTATCAATTCTGATATTTCTGTCTTCATAACTTTTCAAGATCATTCCGCGGCCAAATAACTCATAAAAATTTCCGGCAGTGATGCTTATACCTTGTTCAATATCACCGATATCTACAGCAAAATATTTATAAGCAATATCTGCATAACGAACTTTTCCCCGGCTGATAGATGGATCGGGATCATTTGGTTGAAACGCTTCAAATCTTAAACCGGCATTAAAAATATTTTTATTGTAATCAAGCGTTAACCAGTTCTCAAAAATTTCAATTTTATTATCAATGTTATATGAGTATTCGAGCTGATTTGAAATTCCTAATCCATCAGGCAATAAAAACCAGCTATCTGACTGACTATAAAGTGTTGAAGAAAAAATTATAATTAAAATTATGATATGATAATAAACAGTAGTTTTCATATTAATTCAGAATTAAATTCTTGATAAGAAAAAATCCCTTGTCTTGTTTACAAGGGATTTAACCGTTAAAATTATTTTTCCAGTAATTCGAGCAGTAATTTTTCAACTTTTATTTCATCGCCCTTCATATAGCCTAAATGCGAATAAACAATATTGCCGTTTTTATCAAGCATAACTGTATAGGGCATTTGTTGTGCATAATATTTTCTGGCTACATCACTGTTTGTGTCAAACAAAACAGGAAAATCATAGCCTTTTGATTTGATATAAGGTTTTACTTTTGCTACTGTCTTTTCTGCATCAGTGGAGATTGCTAAAAGTTTAAATCCTTTATCCTTGTATTGAGAATAAATTCTGTTGAACTCTGACATTTCTTCAAGGCAAGGTTTACACCAGGTTGCCCAAAAGCTTAAAAGAATAGGACCGTTTCCTGTTTCTTTATTCAATTCAACAAACTTACCATTCAAGTCAGTAAGCTTAAAGTTAGGCGCTTTTCTGCCTTTAAGATCTTCCTCACTTTGTGCAGAAATAAAAGTTGAAAAGAGCGCTATGCATATTATTATTAACGATAATCTCATTTATTTCTCCAATATCATTTTTTTCGTTTGAACAAAACCATTAGCAATAATTTTATAGAAATAAATTCCGCTGCTTAATTTTGATGCATCGAAATCAACGCTATATGTACCAGCCGGTTTATATTCATTTACAAGCGTTGCGATCTTACTGCCCAGAATATTATAAACAGATATCTCGGTGTTTCCTGCCACAGCAATACCATAGTTTATTCTGGTTGTTGGATTGAAGGGATTTGGATAATTCTGTTCGATAAAAAACTTTTCTACAGTAACTATTTCTTCTTCAACTGATACCGGGTTTACTGTTGCCGTAAAATCAAGTATTATTCTGTTGTTTGGATCTCTGAAAGTGCCAATCTGAACCTGTACATTTCCGACTCCGTAATTATTCATAGGCCAGACGTGAACAGAAGTAATTAAAGTATCTCCAGGTGCTAAGGGATCAACATAAAAATCGGGAGTTGTTGCAACACTGTCTAAGAATGGAGAAAAACAATTTACACCAAAGCAAAGCGATGACTGCCAATCAGCCGGTAAATTATTAATTGTTCTGACTTCAAAAACAGTTTGGTTAAAAGATGAAATATTGATTACTTCAAAATCAAAAATTAATTCTGAGTTAAGTGTGCTGTCAATAGATGTTCTGTGAACTATCACCTGAATATCCTGCGGGCTTGCTGTTTGTATGATTAAAACAGTAAGCAGAAAAATCAAACTAAATAATTTCTTCATCATATATCCTGATTTTATTAATATTAAATCTATGTAAAATTTATCAAATGGAAAGAATCGCAAAGATTCTTTCCATTTAAATAAAATATTACTTTAAAATACTCATCTTTTTAATCTGAGAAAAATTATTTGCCGTCATCTTGTAAAAATAAACACCCGAAGATAAACCGGAAGAGTTAAAATTCACTTCATAATTTCCGGGTTGTTTTATTTCATTGACAAGAGTTGCTATTTCCCGGCCTATCAAATCGTAAACAACAATTGATACTAATCCAGCCTGTGCGACTGAATAATTTATTTTTGTAGTCGGATTGAATGGATTTGGATAATTCTGACCAAGTGCAAAATCAACCGGAAGTTCTAAAACGACAGATATAACATCACTATAGTTTATACTTCCATTGTAATCAACTTGCTTTAATCTGTAATAAATTTCCTCTGTTCCATTCAGATCAATATTATCAGTAAAAGAATATGATTGTGGTTCAGTAGTTGTTCCGTTACCTTTTACAAATCCAACAGTAACATAATTTTCTCCGTTATAAGATCTCTCTATCTCAAAACCGAAATTGTTGATTTCAGTTGCAGTTGTCCAGCTAAGGTTTACTTTTCCGACAGAAGCTTTAGCAGTAAACGAGGTCAGTTCCACAGGCACAGGAGTTAATTCAGTTAAGGCTACTTTTGTGCCTTGCAGGATTTCTTTACCGTTCAGATTCTGAATAAAAGAAACGAGTTCACAATTTTCAGCAATCCAGGCTGCATTACGGGCAAAGGTCAGATTAATATCAACAGTATTGCTTGATGAAAAATCAAGTGCTGTTCCGAGTTGATCCGGTAACATTAATCGCTCAGCATTATTTACCATTGTCTGATTGAACCAGTTAAATGGAATATTTGATTCAGTCAGAGCAACATGTAATACTAAGTTGGAATAGGAAGGTGGAATTGCTGCAACTTTAGTAACTCGGATTGTCAGTGAGTAATCTAACTGATTGTTTTGTCCGAATATTTCAATATTAAAAGCTGAGTTTTTAATTTTTCTGCTTTCATAAATCGGTAAATAAACTGAATACATACTGGAGGTTCCACTTCCGCCAACATAAGTATTAACTCCATCAAACACTGCTGTTGGGAAGCCGGTTATGCCATAGTAACTATTTCTTACGTTAGAATAATTATTTGTAAATGAATCCCCATTATGATACTTAATTACTCCAACATCCTTTCCATTTACAAGCAAGTCGTGAGCACCCATTGAAGCACCGGGGCAAAATTGACACCATGTGCCGGTTGCAATTTCCAGAATTACCATATCTCTTGCTGTTGTGTATGTATCAAAAGATTCGGTTCTCGAATCATTTGTGGGATCCATGTCACCGGAAAGATTTGTTGTAACAGTTATCTCGTATAACTCATTAGCTACTGAAGGTGTAAAATCCGGGAAAGAAACCGTTTGTTCTTGTCCGGCAGTTAATGTTACGTTTGCACAGTCCTGAGTATAGACACTTGTTCCGTTTATTTTTATTACACAAGTTGCATTGAACGTTTCAGTGTTTAAGCCAAAGTTTTTTAATAAAGCTTTAGGTGTAAACGGAACGCCTGCATTGTATTCTGGATCTATAAGAATATCTTTAACCATTACGTCGTGTGCAAGTGGAATAAAAAGTTTGATATCATCAATATACCAGTAATTTATATTGTAAGAGTTTCCGGAAAAAAACAAACAAACCTGAAAGTTTGATGAACCCACATCAGGATTTGTGATAGTTACAATTTGCTCTTCTTGTATGCTGGTAGTTGGATTGACTTTTGACCATACTGTATTCCAGGTTCCGTTGTTTGATCTGGTTGCAGCGCCAACAGTGTAAGCACCGCCGTAATGATCAATTGCATGTTTAAATTGTAAAGTAACTGTTGTTTGTCCGGTAAGGTCTAAAGAAGGTGAAATAAAACGACTGACACCATTAAATGTTGGTGAATAACTAAATCTCAACTCAGGAGCCGTTCCGCCTGCATTTGAACTATTTACAGCTGACCAGTTGGCTGCCTGCGCATCGATTGTCCATCCAGCTGGCGGATAAGTGCCAGTGAATGTTACGTTTAGTAAAGTTTGTGCACTTACTAATAAAGGAAATAAAAACACAAGTAAAAATAATCTTCGCATACTTTCCCCTGCAAAAATAATGTTAAATAATAGAATTAATTAATTTTATAGAACCTAAAAGTGTTAATGAAATAACCTCCTGATAAATAATTTGTTGTTTCGTTATATCTAAACATTAAAAGTTTTAAAAAGCTTTTTAAAGAATAAAGTCCGCTTTCTGTTTAGACTAAAGCTAAACAGAAAGCAGAAATAATAATTGTTACTTAAGTAAAAGCATTTTTCTTGTCTGTACCTGTCCGTTTGATTGAAGTTTATATAAATAAACTCCTGAAGATAATCTTGATGCATCAAAATTTACTTCATAGGTACCTGCGGGTTTTTCTTCATTGACCAGTGTAGCTATTTCATTTCCAAGAATATCATAAACCTTTAAAGTTGTTAATGATTTTTCACTTAAAGAAAAAGCAATCCTGGTTGAAGGGTTAAATGGATTGGGATAATTTTGTTTTAGATCAAATGCCAGCGGAAGGTTACTTTCGTTACCAACTCCGACGGCAATATTTTCTTTTAACCATCTTAAGCTTCGTGAAGCAAGTGTATCTCTGGTTGCTTCTTCATTGATCTGCTCAAAACCGGCAACCATATAGATAACTCTGTAATTATCAGCCTCTGCTCTGATTCCGGCAACATCCGGTCCGTTGAAATATTGTAAGAAAGCGATAGCACTTGTATCTCTCGGAGTAATTTTATCAAGTGATCTCGGATAGATAGCATTAGCAATAATTTGGATACCGTTTGAAATAATATCTCCCGGTATGCCTTTAATAATAAATAGATTTGACATATCTGCTACATAATTAGCATGCAAATAATTATGATAGAAATCCTGTGCAAAGTGGCTTTGACCAGAAGTTTCAAATATATCTGAACCTATATTCTGACCAGTAATTAAAAGATTACCGCCGTCGTCTAAGTAGCTCTCTAATTTTTCAACTTCATTTTCGAAGAAAGCCCGCTTGGCATTACTGCCTTGCCAAACCACAATTCCAAAATCTGACAGATCAACACCTGCGGGTTGTAATGCTGATCTGGAAACCAATCCGTATGTTCCATCAAAAACATTTTCTATTGAAGAAGTAACATAAGGACCAAATTCACCATCTCCGGCTCTTACAACAAGAACATCTATTCCGCTGTTTGTTACAAAGTTAAATCCTGTTTCATTAGACATACCGGGGTTATTCTTTGATGTAAACTCAACAAATACTTTTCCATATCCATCAACACCTTGCGGATTAACAGAAACCTGTATTACAGCAGAATCACCCGAACTAACCTGAATCGAATCAAGTGTTCCCAAAGGAAAAGTTCCGTTTGCAGTTGTATATTCACCTGTCCAGCCGGTTGGGGCATCAAGTGAACAGTTGATGCTATAAGCATCTGTCTTCATTCCGATATTTTTTACTACCGCATTAAATGTTACAGATGTAGAATTATCAGAAATAATATCAGAGCTTTGCGGAATTATTTGTGCAACATAGTCCGGAGTAAACTCCATCATTTCTGATTGATAGATATACTTATTAGTTTCATTTTGTATAAAAGCAACTACTCTGAGACTATCCATATTTACAGCCTGAAGAAAAGCAGCAGTTGGAACATATTGTAAAATATATTCAACAGAATCACCGGGTGCAGGAATTGTTATTACCGTACCATTTCCATCGGGCAGCATTTTTCTGGTAACACTCGAAAAATGAGTTTCACCATTACTTCCGGGCGGGGATTGGAAATAAACCATTTTTTCTGTTAGCCCTACTTTCAGTCTGGTTGTTGGAAAAGTGGTATGATCTCCCGGATCACGGATTATTCTGACTCCGACTTCAATTAAGTTGTCTGATAATGCTCTTTGCAGCAATACTATTTTAAAAGGAGAAGTTTCGGCGTTACCACTATTTACAGCATTAACCGTTGGTGCACTGGAACTTGTAGATACTCTGGTCCCATTTACTATAATATCAGGGACTGCATTAACACTATAATAATTTGTCCTGGTAGTATTATCTGCTTGATTTAACAGATACATTGGGTCATTAGCTCCGGGCCACCAAACATGATAAATTATATGTGAGATAGTTCCTGACTGAATTAAATTTGCAACTGTGGCATTATACCATGAATTATTTATAGATGCACAAGGACCACAAGATGCATTGGTAAATCTTTCAACCAATGACTTCCTATCATAGGAATAGGTGCTGAAAGAAAAACTTAAGATCAGAAAAAATAGTAATGTTTTTTTCATAGCTGACTCCTTTGTTTTAATTATTCGATTCTAATTCAAAATGTAGATCCTGCCTGATACACTTCTTTCGTTTCTTTGTTTTGTATAAAAACAACAGCATTGAGATTACTTTGAGCCCAAGCTGAGTTGATCGCCAATTGTCTTTGGAAAGTATATGTTCCTGTTTGATTAATTGATGCTAAAGATTCTCCCTGATTATCAGGAAGCATCTTTCTCATAACATCATAAAACTTTGTTTCACCGTTAGATCCGGGGGGAGTTGCAAATTCGATATTCGTTTCTGTTACAACAGTATGTAAAACAAGTTTGGAAAAATCCAGATTAGTTAAATCTTTAACCTCAACCGAAACATCAATTATAAAATTATTTGCATTGATATTTGATTGAACATCAATCTTGAATTGAGGAATTTTTGCTAATTCGCCTATTACTTTTTCCTTTACATCATTTGAGTCTGAAGGTATGGGTTTTAATTTTCCGTTTACAACATTTGTTGGCGCTAATATGATTGAGTAATAACCCATTCTCGAATTACAATCCGGTCCGTTTGCTAAATAAAAAGGATCAACCGGCGAAGGAAAATTTGTCGGAAATTTTATTGCAACAAGTCTCTTCCTTCCAAAAGTGTGATTTGTTAATTGTTCAAGTATTTTATTGCTTGTTACACATGGAACGCAGCTTACATTTGCAAAATCTTCTATCAATACAACTTTATCGGTTGCGTAAAGGTTAAAGTTTATCTCAACCGTATTGTTCTTTATTACATTAACATTCTGACTTGTTATATCGTAGCTATTTTTTCTTAATTCTATTGTGTGAGTTCCAACTGTAGTTTTTAATGTGTCGGGAGTTAATTTACCGGTATCATTACCATCCAGAAATATTTTTGCATCGCTAACATTTGATATAATTTTAATTGTGCCAAATTCACTTACCGGAATATCTATAGTTGTAGGAGGATTTGTTTGACAGCTAAAGAACAGTGAAGAAACAATAATTATAAGTAAAACATTTTTCATAGAAATAGTTAAGTTTATTAAGTACCTGGTTATTTCATCTTTAGCAAAGATAAAACTTAAAACCTGCCTTTAATATTAAAATTGATACAGAAATTTTCAAGATTTTTTATACAAATATTTAACTGAAGTGTTTTAAAAACAGCGAATAATCAAACAATTTCTAATCTGGTACAGCTAACCAGTAACCGCTCATAGAAAATATCCGCGAATCAGCCCAAGTCCGGACTTTAATAGTGAATCCGTCTTTTGTTACAGATACAATCTCAGCTTTATATCTTAAGTTTGAATTTTTATCGGCATCAAGCTGTAAAACACTAAGAAATATTTGCGGTGTTTCCTTAAATGGATTATCAAACTTAATTTCAAGCGTCATTTTCCTATCGCCATTATTTTTATCTAAAGAATATGATTTAAGAGCAGGATTTACAGACCAGTTTCCACTTTGAATTCCAGATTGCGGAAAAGCAGCAAGTGAGAGAATTATAGAACAGATTAAAAATATTAAAAACTGTTTTTTCACTTTTATTTTAATAATTAAATTAACTCGCTAAAAATACTTTCAAAGATTTCCAATTCCAATGGATTTAACTTTTGTATTGTGGTTAATCATCTGGATTAAATAATTTATTTTTTTCTGATTTCTTTAATCCTTTTACAACTTCATCATAAGAATGATCAATCCAATCTTTAACATCACTCCAACGGATATTTCCATCAACAATAATTGTGTTCCAATGTTTCTTGTTCATATGCCAGCCGGGCTGAACATTTTCATATTTTTCTCTCAATTCAATTGCTTTTTCGGGGTCGCATTTTAGATTTATTTGTAAAGGAATTTTTTCAAGCGGAATCAAAGCGAATATCTTACCACCAACCTTAAACACAAGTGTTTCGTCATCAAAAGGATAATCTTCTACAGAGCCTTTTTTACTCAGACAATATTTATGAATAGCTTCAATGTTCATTGTTCAGCTTTTAACTATTTTTACTGCGTAAAAATAAGGTAATTATGATAGTTTATTTCAATTCAAAATTTCTTCATAAAGATGATGTAAAAGTTTCTCCTTTTGATCGTGCATATCTTTTTGCCGATGGAGCTTACGAAGCATTAAGATCTTATAATCAGAAACTTTTCAGATTGAATAGTCATTTAAAAAGATTAAAACATAGTTTAACTGAATTATCAATTCTTTTCTCCGGATTTAATGATATAAAAACAATTGCCGAAGAGCTTGTTAAGAAAAATAATATCAACTCTGATTATTCTTTTTACATACAGATAAGCAGAGGAATCAGTTTCCCAAGAACTCATCATTTTGCAAGTGATATAACTCCAAATGTTTTTGCTTTTGTAAAACCAATTGTCGATAACAGAAAACAAAGAGAAGAAGGTGTTCCAATTATTCTTGAAAAAGATCTTCGCTGGTTAAGATGTGATATAAAATCAATTTCAATTTTACCAGCTGTTATGGTAAGTCAGAAAGCCTTTTCGTCGGGAGTTTTTGAAGCAGTTTTATATCGTGATAATTTTATTACAGAAGGATCGCATACAAGTTTTTTTGCCGTTAAAAATAATACCATTTACACAACACCGCTTTCTAATTATATTTTAGATGGAATAACAAGAAAAGTAGTTTTAGAGCTTTGTAAAGAAAATCAAATAGAATACAAAGAGGAAAATATTAAAGTTGATGAATTAAAAACTTACGATGAATTTTTTATTACAGGAACAACAACTGAAGTTACACCTGTAATTAAAATAGATGATTGGTTTGTTAATAACGGCAAACCCGGAGTGGTAACAAGAAACATTCAGAAGCTGTTTAATATTTACACAGAAAATTTTAATGAATGAAAATCAGGAAATATCTGTAGATGTTTTTATTCTAACTGGCGAGTGGCTTGATTATAACGGTAAAAACATACTTAAACTTATCGGAACAAGCGATGAAATTGGTCCGGTTGAAATATTAATCACAAATAATAAACCTGTTTTCTTTATTGAAAATACTGCGATATTAAATCCACTGCAGAAAAACTTTTTAAGAAAAGAAACCAAACTAAAAAACTTTAATCATCAACCTGTTGATGCTGTTTATCTGAATACACAAAAGGAGCTTGTTGTATTAGCTGATTCACTTTCTCAATCGAACATTAAAACTTTTGAATCGGATGTTGATCCTTTAAGAAGATATCTGATGGAAAAAGGTATAAACTCTCAATTAAAAGTTACTGGCAACGCTGAGCAAAAAAATTCATTAACAAGATTTATAAATCCGGTTATTGAGCCTTGTGTAATTATACCTCAGTTTGTTATTGTTTCTCTGGATATTGAAACCAGCACAAAGTCAAATCAGCTTTATTCAATTGCTTTACATATTACCGGAAAACACGAAGAACAGAAACAAGTTTTTATGTTGGGCGAAAAACCCAAAAGCTCACCGGACTACATTTTGTTTTATGATAATGAAAGAGACTTGCTGATAAGCTTTTTTAACCGCTTTAAAGAAATTGATCCCGATATTATTATTGGCTGGCATGTTATTGGTTTCGATTTACTTTTTCTTGATAATAAATGCCGCGAACTCGGAATAAGTCTTGATATTGCAAGAGCAAATGGAAGAGTTTCTATAAGACAAAGAAAACCATCAGGACATTATATTTCGCTAAGCGGAAGAGTTGTAATTGATGGACCAGCAATGTTGAGAGCTTCGTTTTTTAATTTTGAAGATTTTAAACTCGAAACCGTTGCACAGGAACTTCTTGGAGAAGGAAAGACAATTGCTCCTGATACAAAAAAAGTTGAAGAGATTGAAAGACAATTCAGAGAAGATAAAATTGCTCTTGCAGAGTATAACCTAAAAGATGCTGTTTTAGTAACGGATATTTTCAAGAAAACAGGCTTGATTGAATTATCAGTCCGCCGCGCTCAGATTTCAGGTTTATTAATGGATCAGCTTGGAATGATGACCGCTGCTTTTGATCATTTGTATCTTCCCAAATTACATCAGGCTGGATTCGTTGCACCAAATCTTAAGGATATTTACACAGTGGAACACGCTGCAGGCGGTTATGTTATTGATCCTGCTCCCGGGATTTATGAAAATGTTGTGGTTCTTGATTTTAAAAGTCTGTATCCATCAATTATGCAAACTTTTAAGATTGATCCTTATTCTTTACTGATGAAGGAAACTGACACGATAGAAACATTGAATGGTTACAGGTTTTCTTCTTCATTACATATTCTTCCGGATTTTATTGATGAATTGATGAAGCAGCGCGATGAAGCAAAAAAGAAAAAAGATAAACAGCTTTCGCAAGCAATAAAAATTCTGATGAATAGTTTTTATGGTGTGATGGGTTCATACAACTGCAGATTTTATCATCCGGATTTGCCAAGAGCAATTACAGGCAGCGGACATAAGCTTTTACTCGGCAGTAAGGATTATCTTGAAAAAAAGGAACTGAAAGTTATTTACGGCGATACTGATTCACTTTTCGTTATGTTAAAAAATGTTTCTGATGAAGATGGTGAAGTGCAAGGTAGAAAAATTGTTAAAGAGCTGAATCAATTCTGGAAAAACAAACTCAAAAAAGAATACAAAGTCGAATCACATCTTGAGCTTCAGTTTGAAAAATATTACAAACAGTTTATTATAACTCCAGCACGCGGTGCTGATACAGGAGCAAAAAAACGATATGCCGGACTAGTTGTTAAAGATGATAAAGAAAATATTGAATTTGTCGGGATGGAATTCGTGCGATCGGATTGGACAAATCTTGCTAAGGATTTTCAAATAGAACTATATGAAAAGATTTTTCATAAAGAGGAAGTTGAAGATTGGATAAGAGAAGTTATTAAAGAATTAAAAAACGGTAAGTTTGACGATAAACTTATCTACAGAAAAAGATTAAGAAAAGAAATTGAAGAATACACTAAAAATATTCCGCCTCATGTTCGTGCAGCTAAATTACTGAATGAACCCGGAGATACTATTTATTATGTAATAACACAGCGCGGACCAATCCCTATCGAACTAAAACATAACGATTATGATTATGATCACTATATCGAAAAACAATTAAAACCAATTGCTGATTCTGTTTTATTTTTGTTCGGAAAAAGTTTTGATGATATTGTCGGCAGTGATCAACTTAGTTTCTTTTAGCAAAGTGTAGTCCACTTCAAAAGTGGACTACACTTAACCTTAAACAACACAAAAGGAGAGCAACTTTGCAAATAGAATTTATAGGCGGCGCTAGAACTGTTACAGGCTCACAGCATTTACTTCACATTAATGGAAAAAAGATTTTACTTGAATGTGGTTTATTTCAGGGCAGAAGAAGCGAAACTTACGACAAGAATAAAAACTTCAGATATAATCCTTCAGAGATCGATGCATTAATTTTATCTCACGCACATATTGATCACAGCGGCAATATTCCAAATCTTGTAAGCAAAGGTTTTAAAGGATTAATTTATGCAACATCAGCAACGGTTGATCTTTGCCAGATAATGTTGCGTGATTCTGCACATCTGCAGGAAAAAGATATTGAGTTTGTAAATAAAAAACGGAAAAAGAAAAATGAATCCTCACTAGATCCTTTATACACCCTTGAAGATGTAGAAAATGCAATGCAGCAATTTGTCGGAGTTCAATACAATCAGACTATAAACCTTTTCCCCGGTATCAGATTTACATTCAGAGATGCAGGACATATACTTGGTTCTGCCGGAGTTCATTTGGAAATCGAAGAATCCGGGAATAAAAAAATCAATTTAGGATTTTCAGGTGATATAGGCAGACCGGATTCGCCGGTAATTAAATCGCCGGATGTTTTGCGCGATCTTGATATCCTGATTATGGAATCAACTTACGGAAACAGACTACACTCGCCTTCTGAAGAAGTAGAAGAGGATCTTGCAGCAACAATAAGAGAGGCAATTGATAACGGTGGAAAAATTATTATTCCTGCATTTGCAGTAGGAAGAACTCAAACATTAGTTTATATGCTTCATAAACTTTTTAATCAGAACAGAATTCCCGAAATTCCAATCTATGTTGATTCTCCGTTAGCTGTTGATGCAACGGAAGTTTTCCGTTCGCATCCCGAATGTTTGGACCGTGAGACCTACAGAATATTTTTACAGAACAATGATGACCCGTTTGGTTTTTCAAAACTTAAATACATTAAGAAAACTGATGAATCTAAAGAACTGAATGAAAAACCAGGACCGATGATAATTATTTCGGCATCAGGAATGGCAGAAGGCGGCAGAATCCTGCATCATCTGGCACATAATATTTCCGATCCTAAAAATTTAATTTTGTTTGTGGGCTATGCCGCAGAACACACTTTAGCAAGAAAAATTATGGACGGAAATCAATTTGTTAATATTTTTGGCGAAGAATATGAGGTTAAAGCAAAATTTAAGAAAATGGACTACTTTTCGGGTCACGCCGATCAAAAGGAATTGTTGGATTATCTGCGTCTAAATTCAACAAATACATTAAAAAATATATTTTTAGTACACGGTGAAGAAGATATGGCATTGCCCTTTAGAGAAAAATTGCTGCAAAAAGGCTATAAAAGCGTGTTTTTCCCGGCATCGGGCGAAAAAATAAATTTTTAAAAAAGAAACTTTTTTCACTTACATTTATCTAATTAAATGTTATATTTGCCTCCTGCAAATTTGACATTTCGATTCTTCTGTTCAGAAGGGTCTTTTGGAAAATCAAAATAATTAAAATCATAATTAAGGAGATGTGAAACTTGAAGATCACAAAGCAGTTTACCAACCGTGAAAGTAAATCATTAGATCAGTATTTACAGGAAATCGGAAAAGTTGATCTTCTTACATCGGATGATGAGATTGAACTCGCCATCAGAATTAAAAAAGGCGACAGGTTAGCCCAGGAAAAATTAATAAAGGCAAACCTCCGATTTGTAGTGAGCGTTGCAAAGCAATTTCAAAATCAGGGCTTATCTTTAGGCGATCTCATCAATGAAGGAAATATCGGCTTGATTAAAGCCGCTGAAAGGTTTGATGAAACCCGCGGATTCAAATTCATCTCTTACGCTGTATGGTGGGTCAGACAATCTATTATGCAGGCAATTGCTGATCAATCAAGAGTTGTAAGATTACCGCTTAACAGAGTTGGAAATCTTACCAAGATAAGTAAAGCTTACAGAGATCTTGAACAGGAATATGAAAGAAAGCCGACCACAGAAGAGCTTGCTCAGATTCTTGATATGACCTCTGATGAAGTTGCTTATGCTCTTCAGATTGCCGGAAGACAGGTATCAATGGATGCACCTTTAAAAGAAGGTGATGATGGAAAAAATTCACTGGTTGATATTCTTCCGAACGACGAACAGCCGCTGCCGGATAATAAACTGATGACCGAATCTTTGAAAAAGGAAGTTGCAAATGTTCTTTCAACTCTTTCTGAAAGAGAAGCTGAAGTAATTAAATTATACTTCGGAATAGACGGAGATCATTCTGCTACTTTGGAAGAGATCGGCGAAAGATTTAATCTCACTCGCGAGCGCGTAAGACAGATTAAAGAAAAAGCTTTAAGAAATTTAAGACAATCAAAAAGAAGCGGCAGACTTAAAGCTTATTTAGGATAATAATAATTTTTTCAGATTATAAAGCCCCGGTTTACCGGGGCTTTTTTATTTTCTATTCTGAATATTTTGTAGCTTATAAATAATTTCAATTAATACTTAAGATTATTCAGCACATCAGACGGCTATGTGTTTTTTTAAAATATCAATCATTGATTTTGATTATGTTATTTATATTGCTTTTTCGTTTGCTTACCTACAACGGTCGGCGGTATGAAATCGTTGGGGATTGCGGGCTACGTTCCTATCAAGGTACACCAAACTTTGATGCGGAGCAGAAACCTTGCATAACCACCTAAACCCCAATGTTTTATACCGCTTGATATTTCCAATAAGTAAAAAGTTAAATTTGTTATCATCAACAACATTTACTTCAGGAGGTATCAAATGTATTACACAGGAATCGATCTTCATAAATTTACTTCTTATTTAACTAC